>MDTG01049918.1_pt1 | contig 84166 bp, 76 predicted proteins | sample 811421 | NCBI WGS metagenome assembly MDTG01 (sample SAMN05326645, study PRJNA326480) | marine metagenome | isolation source: seawater | place: Pacific Ocean: South East | collected 2011 | reverse complement strand
TGTGAGACCGCCCTTTCGGGCGGCGACGGATATGGGAGACACATGATGATGCGGACGGGTTTGGGCGCTGTTTTGAGCGTGATGATGCTGACGGGATGCGTGCAGGCGTCTGATGGACCGACCACCACATTCGATGGTCTGGCGGGGCGCCGGTCCGTCGATACGGACGGCAATGTCGAAATGAATGGCGCCGCCATCACCCTCGAAGGCCGGGTCGGCGGCTGGGTTGAGATGAACGGAGCCTCCGTGGATGTCCGCGCTGACATTGGCGGTGATCTGGAAGCGAACGGCGCCAGCGTGGAAATCGACGGTCAGGTCACGGGCGCCAGCGAGATCAACGCCGGATCGGCTCACCTGAGCGGCGTCTATCTGGGGCCGGTTGAAGTGAATGCCGGCAATGCCCGTCTTGAGGGGCGATATGCCCAGACCCTGCGCGCCAATGCCGGCGCCATGACCCTGGAGGGAGACCATGCCGCGCCGGTCTATTTCGCCGGCGCCGGTCGGGACCGAAACTTTCTGGGGCGGGAGCGTTCGGATCGCTCACGTCTGGTGATTGACGGGCATCTGGCTGCAGGTGGTGATGTCTGCGCTCACGAAGTGATCATAGAGAGGGGCGCCACTCTGGGCGATGTCCTGCGCGTGCGCGCTGATGCCCGGCCCGACCTGCCTTCGGGGCTGTCGCCGGAGATGATCGAGTACACGCCGCGCGACGGCGAACGCTGCCGCGAATACTGATTACTCCAACGAACTGACGGTGAGGGGCGGTCCGCGAAGCGGGCCGCCTTTTTCTTTATGGGCTTAAGTTTTGAGCGCCTTGATCAAAAAATTTATCGTTTTTCGAAAAATTCCGCTTCCTTATCGAGTTTCGATATGATATCGAGTTTCGATAAGGTTGGTCATATAAGAAATATCGGGGAACCCGAAATGACACGTCTCCTTCTCACCACTGCGGTCGCCAGCGTCCTGGCGCTGACCGGCTGCATCGACGTTACGGTCAGGACGCCTGCCTACGCCACCAGCGGCCAACAGAGCCTGCAGGGCGGGGATTTCACTGCGGTTCTGAACGAAGAGGGCGATTTCCGTCTGACGGGCGCAGATGTGCGCGTGTCCGGCGAGGTCGCCGGTCGGCTGCGGGTCAGCGCCGCCGAGTTCGTAGCGCGCGAGCTGCATGCCGGAGCGCTGTCCGTCACCGCCGCAGACATTGCCTTTTCCGGTGATGTGGATGGACCGGTCAGTCTGACGGCCTCGGATGTGAGCTGGCGCGGCAGTGCTGGCGAGAACATGCAGATCCGCGCCGCCGACCTGCATTTTGACGGTCGCGTGAGCGGTCATCTGGGCGCCCAGGTGGCGGATGCGGTCTTGTCCGGAGACTTTGCGGATATCGAGATTTCCGCCGCCGATCTGGAAATTGATCGTCATGCCCGCATCCAGGGATCATTGATCGCCAATGCGGCCGATTTCGAGCTTGAGGGCGTGGTCTCCGGCCCGCTTGATCTCAGCGCCCGGACGGCGCGGATCAATGGCGCATTGCAGGCGCCGATGATCCTGAATGTGGATCCGGGCCGTGGCCGGTTGTCCTCCCGGGATGGCCTGGTCGAACTCAACAGCGACTCGGTCGGCGGATTCATCTGCGCGCGTCGTGTCGTCATCCGCGGTCAGGTCGATGGCCAGCTTGATGTGATGGCTGACTCGCCCCCCGAACTGCTCAATGGCGCACAGGCGCACGACATCCGTTTCACGGCCCGTAATGGCCAGCGTTGCGAACGCAACTCGTAAAGGAGAGGTTTGATGCTCAAGTCTCTGAAAAAATACATGGGGTCGCTGCTGGTGGCAGGTCTGCTCTGCGGCGCGGCCAGTGGCGCGGCCCAGGCCGGTCAGTATATCGGCGGCGATCTCAATCTGTCGCTGGATGAGAACGATGATGTTCTGGTGCTTGCCGCCGATGTGGTGGGCGAAGGCCGGGTCGGCGGAGATCTGACGGTGTTTGCGGCGGATGTGCGCATGAACCTCACCGTGGAAGGCGAGGTCCAGATCGTTGCGGCTGATATCGAGATTGACGGCGCCATTGACGGCGAGGTCGGGATTGCTGGCGCGGACATCCGCATCGGCGCAGACATCTTCAATGATCTGGATGCGGCGGGCGCCGACCTGACGCTGAGCGGTACGGTCGCCGGCGACGCGGCGCTGGCGGGCGCGACAGTGATCATCACGCCGGACGCCATCGTCTCAGGCCGGACCGAGATCGGTGCGCGCGAGCTCTACATGGAAGGCCGTCTGGAGCAGGGCGCGGAGATTCATGCCCGTGACGTGGTGATCTCCGGAACCATCGAGGGCCCGGTCGATATCCGCGCCCGCGACGTGGTGATCGAGAGCGGCGCCGTGCTCACCGGTCCGGTGACGATCCGGTCGCCCAAGCCGCCGTCCGTGGCTGAAGGCGCGCAAGTCGGCGATCTGGATTATCAGCAATACGACTTTGACGAGGATTCCGACTTCGATCATCCCAATGTGAATATCGGCATCGACGATTTCGGGTTCGCTCCGTCGCCCTGGGCTTTTGGCGGCGTGTTCACCGCCAGCGCGTTCCTGCTGGGTCTTCTGGTGTCCCTGGCCAGCCCGAAAGGCGTTGCGGGCATTGCGAGCGCCTTCCGTCGCCAGCCCTGGCTGTCGGGCCTTCTGGGCCTCGTGGTTCTGGCGGTTCTGCCGGTGCTGACGCTGACGCTCTTCGTCTTGTTGCTGGCGACCGTGATCGGCATTCCGCTTGCTTTCCTGCTGATCTTCGCCCTGCCGATCGTGCTGTTCCTGTCCTATGTCTTTGGCGGCATCGTGATCGGGGATCTGGTGATGAACCGTTCCGGCGAACCAGCGCGCTTCGGACTGCGGGCCGGCTCCATGCTCGCGGCTCTGCTGGTGATCGGTCTTCTGTCCGTGATCCCGCTGCTGGGTTGGCTGATCAGCACCATCGTGTTCTGCATCGGTCTGGGCGCCTGGACTATCGCCCTGTTCTCGCGCACGAAACCGGCCCAGAACATGGACGCAGTGTAATGAAATAAGTACAGCGTTACCCTGTTACGATCCCGGTCGACCTTGTAGGTTGGCCGGGATTTTTTGTTCGTAAGCGGTCATAGAGCCGCAGACATGCTTCAATCGGGGGAGCGCTCATGTCCTTGATCAAAGTCGCCCTGGCGGCTGGCGTCGCACTGGTGATCAGTGCGCCCAGCTTTGCTGATCCTATCCGTCAAACCACCAACAACTGGCGCGACGCCTTCCGCCAGCTGGAGGATGAAGATTGGCCGACGCCCAATCGTGAACGTCGCGCCACGGGCGCGCCGGGTCCGGATTACTGGCAGCAACAGGTCGATTACGACATCGACGTCGCGTTCGACGAAAACTCCAAGGTGCTGACCGGTTCGGCCACGGTGACCTACACCAACAATGCGCCGGACACGCTCGATTACCTCTGGTTCCTGATGGACCAGAATCGCTTCCGTCCGGATTCCATCGCGGTGATGACGGAAACCGTGGGCGGCGCCTCTCGCGCCAATGCGCGGACCGGGGCTGCAGCCTCTGTGGACGGCGTTTCGGCGAGCACGCTGCATCGCGCACGCCGACTTGAGGAAGACGGTCTGGGCTTCAACGTTCAGTCTGTCACGCTCGAAGACGGTACGGCGCTGGATTACACGATCGTCGACACGCTGATGCGGATCGACCTGCCGGAAACGCTGGAGACCGGTGATTCGGTCACCTTCACCATCAACTGGGATCATGTGCTGATCGAGACCGCGGTGATTGGCGGCCGCTCCGGCTGGGAATGCTTTGACGAGGACGGCGAGGGCGGCGACTGCATCTATCAGATGGCGCAGTGGTTCCCGCGTGCAGCCGCTTTCACCGATTACGAAGGCTGGCATAACAAGGCCTTCCTGGGGCGTGGCGAATTCACGCTCGAGTTCGGCGACTATGACGTCTCCATCACCGTGCCGCAGGATTTCGTGGTCGCCTCGACGGGTGAACTGCAGAATCCCGAGGAGGTGCTGACCGAAGCCCAGCGCGAGCGCCTCGAAGAGGCCGCGACCGCGGAAGAGCCGGTCTTCATCATCACGCCGGACGAGGCGCGCGCCAATGAACGCCGGGGCACCCGCTCCACAGCGACCTGGGAATTCCATGCCGAGAATGTGCGTGATTTTGCCTGGGCGACGTCGCGCAAATTCATCTGGGACGCCGTGGGCGTTGAGCAGGATGGCGCTGGTCAGGCCCCGGATCGCGTCATGGCGATGAGCTTCTACCCCAATGAGGCGGAGCCGCTGTGGTCGACCTATTCGACCCGCGCCATCGAGCACACGATCGACGTCTACAACGAATTCTCCTTCCCCTATCCGTATCCGACGGCACAGTCGATTTCCGGTCCGCAAGGCGGGATGGAATACCCGATGATCACCTTCAACGGCGCGAGCTATGGCCGTCCGGTGATCGGGGACGATGGCGAGCTGACCTATTCTCGCCGCGCCAAGTTCGGCCTGATCGGCGTGATCATCCATGAGATCGGCCACATCTATTTCCCGATGACGGTGAACTCCGACGAGCGCCAATGGACCTGGATGGATGAGGGCCTGAACACCTTCCTGCAATTCCAGGCCGAGCGCCGCTGGTCCGAGGACTATCCGGTGCGCCGCGGTGATCCGGACCTGATCGCCAACTACATGGTCTCCACCAACCAGGTGCCGATCATGACTCAGTCTGATTCCATCCCGCAATTCGGCAACAATGCCTATGGCAAGCCGGCGACCGCCCTTGTGGTGCTGCGCGAGACGGTTCTGGGCCGCGAGCTCTTTGATCGCGCTTTCCGCGAATACGCCCAGCGCTGGCGCTTCAAGCGTCCGACGCCGTATGACTTCTTCCGCACCATGGAGGAAAGCTCGGGCGTGGATCTCGACTGGTTCTGGCGCGGCTGGTTCTATTCCACCGACCATGTGGATATCGCCATCACCTCGGTGACCGAAGGCACGGTGAACACCGAGAACCCGGAAATCGAGAATCCGCTGGATCGTCAGCGGGAGGCGGATGGCGCCAACTCGACCACGCTGCAGAACAATATCGATGAGGGCCTTGCTTTCTATGAAGCCGAGAATCCCGAGGTTCAGGATTTCTACTCGGCCAATGACCCTCATGTGATCACCAACCGTCAGCGCGAAGCCTATGAAGAGCTGCGCAATGGCGATCTGCCCCAGCATGAAGCTGATGCGCTGGATTATGACGGCTATGTCTACTTCGTGAACCTGGAGAACCAGGGCGGCGTCGTGATGCCGGTGATCCTCGAATTCACCTTCGCGGACGGCAGCACGGACGAAGTCCGGATCCCGGCGGAAATCTGGCGCTTCAATCCGGATTCCGCGATCTGGCGCTATATCAGCGACAAACAGGTCGTGTCCGTGGAGCTCGATCCGCATCTGGAAACGGCCGATGCGGATCGCACGGACAATTACTATCCGGCGCAAATACAGCCGAGCCGTCTTGAGGTCTATCGCGACACCTCGCGGTCTTCCTCGCTGATGGATGACATGGATCTGCGTGTCGAGCGCGACAGCATCCGGACACGGGACCAGTAATGGGTCGCGGCGTCCTCCGCCTTCTGGTTCTGGCCGTTGCGCTCTGCGCAGCGGCCGGTTCCGCTTACGCCCACAGGCTTCACGCCGGACTGACGGACATATCGGTCAATGACGTCACGGGCGAGCTGGAAGTCGTGCATCGGCTTTTCATGCACGACCTCTATCCGGCGATCGATTTCAACGCCATCGACGACACCGAATTGTATGAAACCCGTCAGGGCCTGCTGCGCCTGGGCGCGTATGCGGCGGCGCGGTTCTCCATGCGGGTTGAAGGCGAGGGGCCCTTGCCGCTGCGCTTTGTCGGCGCCGAGCCCGATGGTGAGTTCACCTTCTTCTATTTTGTGGCTGAAGCGCCTGAACCGGGCAGTTCGGTGATCATCGACAATCGCTTGCTGGTCGATTTCCTGCCCAGCCAGTCCAATCTGACGAATGTTCGTCTGGGCGAGGATGTCCAGTCCCTGACCCAGGGACCGGACAACCGTGCGCCGGGCCGGGCGCGCTTCTAGCGTTCCGCGCCGAAGCGGGCGTTGATCCAGTCCGCGATGATCGCCATGGCCTCAGGGTCCATGGTCTCCTCGATCTGGGCGTATTCCGCGATCAGGCCCGTGCCGGCCTTCTGGAAGAGGTGATTGCGTCCTTCCAGAACGACGATCCGGGCATCGTCGTGATCGCCCAGAGCCGCCTCAAGGCCGGACACATTGGGCTCGGCGACGATCTGAAGATCGAGCGTGCCTTGCAGGGCCAGAACCGGTTGATCCATCTGTGACAGCCAGTGCGCCGGATCGTGCTCCAGAAGGGCACGATACCAGTCCCGGGTTTGCTGCTGAATGAACATTGCCTTCTGATCGGCGGTGATTTCGAGGGTCGCCAGCCGGTCATCCGTCAGCAGGCCTTCGAGCGCCGTCCGGGCCTGCTCTGCCGAAGCGGCGTTCCTGACGGCGTCGGTCACGCTCTGCAGGACCTGCGTCCGGGCCGCGATCACGGACGGATCCACATCCATGGCGACATTGTTGGCGACCATCTGATCGACCACGAACTGATGGCCCGGCGTGCCCGGACCCGCCAGAAGCACGATAAAGGCGGTTGCCGGATCCTCGACCGCGACAACAGGTGCGATCAGTCCGCCCTCGCTATGGCCGATCAGGCCCACAGAACGGATATCGGCCTGCTCACGCATGAAGGCGGCGACAGCTTCAGCGTCCGAGGCGAAGTCATAGGAGGTGGCGCTGGCGAAATCCCCTGAGGATTGCTCAAAGCCGCGATCGTCATAGCGCAGCACGGCTATGCCCTCACGGGTCAGGTAGTCGGCGAGCACAGCAAAGGGCTGATGCGTCCAGACGGTTTCATTGCGGTCTTGCGGGCCAGACCCCGAGATCAGCACCACGCCGGGAAACGGACCTTCGCCCTGGGGCACGGTCAGCGTGCCGGCCAGCGTCACCCCCTCCGCATCGGGGTTGTCGATGCGCACATCGAGTTCTGTATAGGGAAAGGGGGGCAGCGGGGTTTGCGGGCGGTTCGGCCCGGTTATCTCGCTGGCGATGCGTACAAAGGATACATCAACATCCTCAAAGCCCGGGCGACGCCATTGCCCGTTGAGCGTGTCGGCATCCCGTTCAAAGGTGTAGGTGACATTCGCGGCCGGGATCGTGAACTCGATGAACGATCCTGTCCGGGCGAGACCGGTGACGGGGATGCCATAGACGCCCTGGGTGATGGAGTTCAGTGCGAGTTGCGTGCCGGCCTCCCCGGTTTGAACCTCGAGCGTGAACTCGAGCCGGGTATCGTCGCGATCAAGATGGCCCTCCCACATTCCATCCAGCTCAGGCATGAAAACGGCCTGTGATTGAGCAGGGCGCGCAAAGCGGGTCGGGATCTGCATGCCCTGGCTGAAGACGCCGTCATAGCTTTGAGTCTGCGCATTCCATTCGCCATCAAACCGCGCGCCGATCTGCTGGATGGAGAAGCTGAAGCGGTCCGCATCAAGGGTGACCGTGCTGACCGGGATATCCTGACCGGGGGCCTGGTCCAGGCTTTCCAGAACCGCGGTTTGCTCGCCGTTCTCGTTCAGGGAGACCGTTACCTGCAGGCGCAAATCGCCGCCGGGAGTCTCCAGGGTCGCGCGCCAGGGTCCCAACCGATCGTCAGGCGTCTGGGCGGAGGCGAGGCAGGTGACGAGAAGGATCAGAAATCCTCCGGCCAGGATCGTGAAGGGAGTTGAAGGTCTTGGGGGCATGTCGGGATTGTCCTCTATGTCGGATTCTGGACACGGCTTTCCCGTTCGGCGACTCGCGCCGTTCAGAATCCGGTTTGTCCTTAGGGAAGAAGAATGGGGGGCTTGCGCCCCCGGATCAGGCGCGGGGCCGGGCGAGAAGCACCATGCGCAGCATCATGAGAGCGACGCCGAGAAACAGGGCGCCCAGCGAGAGCGGCTTGGCGAGGTCGAGTGGCGCGAACACCCAGACAAGCCCGTACAGAAGGCCCGAGACCACCATGAAGACGCCGGTGGTGCGCATCTGCGCCTGACGCTGGGTGCTCGCACTCGGATCATCGGAGAGCGGGACGGGAGTCTTGGGCATGATATTGCCCACGACGATCAAGAGCATGGCGAACACGATCCCGGTCGAGCGTTGCTCGAACTGATCGGTGACCCACGCAAGGCCCGAGGTGTAGATGACGGTCATGCCGAGAGCGACGGCGATCATCAGGGCCGCAAGGCCGATGGAACGACGGATCAGGGCGCGTTCCTCAAGCCCCTTTTCGCTCAGCGGATATGCAAACCGGAGCTTCTCGATCAGGATCCAGCAGCCTGGCAGGAAGATCGCCGCCAGCCCGAACATCCAGGCGAGGCCGGGTTCACGGACAATCATGATCAGGGCGAGCGCCAGAACGGCGATCACGATCATGAGGGGAAACATCAAGGTGTTCTTAGCGGGAGCATCGCTCATTTAGGCTCCTCCTTGTCAGTCGCGGTCGGGCCTGCGCCCAGTCCGAAGGCTTTCGCGAAACCCAGAAGCGCGTCCTCAAGCACGCTGAGCTTGATGCGATAGGTGATGGTCTTTCCCGATTTTGTGGCTTCGACCAGATCGGCCTCCTTGAGCACAGCAAAGTGCGCCGACATGGTCGGCTTGGAGACGTCGAACTCGGCCGCGAGGTCGCCCGCGGTCATGGGCCGCTCTCGCAAGAGCTCCAGGACGCGCCGACGAGTCGGGTCTGAAAGGGCTTTGAATATCGTGCTCATGAATAGACGATTAGCTAATCGTCGAAATGATGGCAAGCGAATAATTAGCAATCTGTCTAACTATAACCCCGGATGTGCTGTCACGACGCTTGATGCAGGGGGCGGGGGGGCTTATTTGGGGCCTATGGTCAATCTGATTACATCCCGCTCCGCCGCGCTCGACGCTCGCGCCGCGCGCCATCCGGAAAAGCAAAAGCGCCCGGATACGCCCGTTCTGCGAAAGCCGGACTGGATTCGCGTCAAGGCGCCCGCCGGCGGCGTGTTCTCCGAGACCCGCAATGTGGTCAAGGAGAACAACCTCGTCACGGTGTGCGAAGAGGCGGGATGCCCCAATATCGGTGAGTGCTGGTCGCAAAAGCACGCGACCTTCATGATCATGGGCGAGACCTGCACCCGCGCCTGCAGCTTCTGCAATGTGAAGACGGGTCTGCCCGACGCGCTGGATGCTGATGAACCGCGCCGGGTGGCGGAAGCCACCGCCACGATGGGTCTCAAGCACGTCGTGATCACCTCGGTCGACCGTGACGACCTGTCAGATGGCGGCGCCGAACATTTCGCCCAGGTGATCCGGGCGATCCGTGAGGCCGCGCCGGGCACGACGATCGAGATCCTGACGCCGGACTTCCTGCGCAAGCCGGGTGCGGCGGAAGTGGTGATTGACGCCAAACCGGACGTGTTCAATCACAATCTGGAAACCGTGCCGCGGCTCTATCTGAGCATCCGTCCGGGAGCGCGTTATTACCATTCGCTGCGCCTTCTGGAACGGGTGAAGGAGCGCGACCCCAGCCAGTTCACCAAGTCGGGCATCATGGTCGGCCTTGGAGAGACCAAGGAAGAAGTGATGCAGGTGATGGACGATATGCGGTCCGCCGGCATCGATTTTCTGACCATTGGCCAGTATCTGCAGCCGACCCGCAAGCACGCGGCTGTCGACCGTTACGTCACGCCGGAAGAGTTCAAGAGCTATGAGACCATCGCCCGCGCCAAGGGGTTCTTGATGGTTTCCGCCAGCCCGCTCACCCGCTCCAGCTATCACGCCGGAGATGATTTCGAGCGCATGCGCGCCGCGCGTGAAGCCGCGCTGGCGTCGGGCAAATCCGTCTAGAGAGTTCCATGAGCGCCGAACACGTCGAACGGATGCGCTTGCGCTACCGGCCCGATGATCTCTTCGAGCTGGTGAGCGATGTCCGCCGCTATCCTGATTTCATCAAGCCGATCACCGCCATGCGCATCACGCAGGATGACGTCAGGGACGGTGTCGGAGAGCTCGTCGCCGAGGCTCGGATACGCTTCAAGTTCGTGCGCGAGGGCTTCACCACGCGTGTGACGCTGGACAAGTCCGCGCGTACGATCGACGTGACCTATCTGACCGGTCCGTTTCATGATCTGGCCAATCACTGGCGCTTTCATGAGCTGGAAGACGGCTCGACGCTGGTGGATTTCTGGATCCGCTACGGCTTCAAGAACCCCGTCCTTCAGATGTTGCTCGATGGCAATCGCAGCCGGGCGATCCGGTATCTGATCAGCGCCTTTGAGGATGAAGCCGCCAACCGCTATCAGCAGGTGGGCGCACAGGAGTTTGATCTGGGGCCGGCATTGGCCGCCCTGCCGGAACCGTCAGGGGCGTCAGCCTAGGGCGTCGATCAACAGCCTGAGCGCCTGCTCTACGGTGAGGGCGCGCACCCGGTCCCGCCCCACATCTCCGAATTTGCGGCTGAGGGTCCGCGTCGGTTTTCCCGCCTGGGCAAGGCCGAACCAGACAAGGCCAACAGGTTTGTCTGCGCTCCCGCCGCCAGGGCCTGCAATGCCCGTCACCGAGACCGTGAGGCTGGCCTGACTGTGCGCGAGCGCGCCTTCCGCCATTTGCTGAGCCGTTTGCGAGGACACAGCGCCATGGGCCTGCAATGTCTCTGGCGAGACCTCGAGCATCTCCATCTTGGCGCTGTTTGAATAGGTGACGAAGCCGCGATCGACGACGGCTGAAGACCCTGCAATGTCGGTCAGTGCGCCGGCGATTAGTCCGCCCGTGCATGATTCCGCCGTGGCGATCTTCACGCCGCGGGTTCGCGCCAGCTCGATCACTTGCTTTGCATAACTGTTGGCCGGGCTCATGACGCGAGCCCTGTCACCACGGCTTCCGCCGCGAGACCTTCGCCGCGGCCCGTAAAACCCAGCTTCTCGGTGGTGGTCGCCTTGATGTTCACCCGTTTGGGATCAAGACCCATGATCTCGGCGACGCGAGCCTTCATGGCTGCCTTGTGAGGCCCGATCTTGGGGCGTTCGCAAATCAGCGTCACATCCACATGCACGGGTCGTACGCCTGCCTGGGCGGCGATTTTCACGGCGTGGGCGAGGAATATGGCCGAATCCGCGCCCTTCCATTGGTCGTCTGAAGGCGGAAAGTGATCGCCGATATCGCCCAGACCCGCCGCGCCCAGCAGTGCGTCCGTTACCGCATGCAGCCCCGCATCCGCGTCGGAGTGACCGATCAGGCGATAGGGGCAGTCGATGAAGACGCCGCACAGATGGACCCCGTCTCCCGCCGTCATCCGGTGCACGTCATACCCTGAACCGGTGACCGAGACCGATGGCGCGCCCCCTGGCGCAGCCTGAGCGAGAGACTGTTCGGCGCGTTTGAAATCCTCCGGGTAGGTCACCTTGAAATTCGCTTCCTCGCCCTGTGTCAGAGCGACGTCCAGACCAAAGGCTCGCGCCAGCGAGACCTCGTCAGGATAATCGGATTGGGCGCGGGTGAAAGCCTCACGCAGGCTTTGTGTTCTGAAAGCCTGCGGCGTCTGCATCCGGTAGAGCAGATCCCGGCTCACCGCCTGCACGCCGCTATCGTCTGATCGCACGAGCGCGTCTGTGACGGGCAGGGCCGGCGCCGCGCCGTGATGGGTGTCGAGCACTTCGATCAGACGGTCGATGACGGCCTGAGAGAGCATGGGGCGCGCCGCATCATGGATCAGCACACGGCTCGCGCGGGCGAGGGCCAGGGCGTTGCGCACGGAGCCTGTCCGGGTGTCTCCGCCTTCGACCAGTTCAGCGTTGACGCCGTCCAGACAGGCCTGGACCTGATCAGCCTGGCCTGGCGCATGCGCAATGATGATCTGCGCGCAGGCAGGGTCGGCGGCGAACCGCTTCACGCTCCATCCGAGCATGGGATGTCCAGCCAGTTGTCGGAACTGCTTGGGCGCGCCGCCGCCAGCGCGTTCTCCGCGACCGGCGGCGACAATGCATGCTGTGTAGGCCATGGCGTGGCGCTTATTCCCTTGATTTCACCATGGCAGCGATAGGCAATTCAGACCATTCCGTCTAGCTGGCGTTCAGTCCGGGCGAACCGGCGCAAGCCAGCAAGACAGTCCGGTCAGGGGTTCAGCGGGCAGTAATCGCTGAAGACGTCATAGATGATGCCGTTATGAAAGATGCGGACGCTCCAGAAGCCAGCCACTTCGGTGCAGGAGAGGACCACAGCATCTTCAGGGATGGTGTCGGCATGAGCGGCCGGCGTCGCCAGCAGGGCGGATGCGCCGAGCGCGACAGCGCCAAGCATGAAACGAATGGATGGCATGACTTTACTCCTTCAAATGGATACGGAATTCAACCGTGAGAACGCATCGGCCTGGAGTCAATCCCGTTATGGGAGAAATTTGATCCGGTGCTAACCCAGCCGTGTCCCGGATCGGGCGTTAATTCATTCGGTCTCTGGAAGAGGAGCAGCAGACACGGTATTTCAGAGGAATGACGCGCGCTCAGACCCTCCTGTCCGGCTTTGACATCGGACCCATTCATGTGAAGCGTCCAGTCCTGCTGGCGCCCATGTCCGGCGTGACCGACTGGCCCATCCGAAAGCAGGCCCACCGGTTTGGGGCGGGGCTGGTTGTGAGCGAGATGGTGGCCTGTGAAACGCTGGCTCAGGGGCGGGAAGACGTCATCCGGCGTATGCGGGCGGATGGAGATTGCGGTCCTCATGTGATTCAGCTTGCAGGGCGTGAAGCGCACTGGATGGATGTGGGAGCCCGTCTCGCCGAAGAAGCGGGCGCTGACATCATCGACATCAATATGGGCTGCCCGGCGCGGCAAGTGACGCGCGGGTTGAGCGGTTCGGCCCTGATGCGCGATCTTGATCATGCTCTGACGCTTGTTGAAGCCACGGTGAAAGCCGTGTCCGTCCCGGTGACTCTGAAGATGAGACTGGGGTGGGACCATGACAGCCTGAATGCTCCGGAACTGGCGCGTCGCGCGGAAGCGGCCGGCGTGCAGATGGTCACGGTCCATGGACGCACGCGGCAGCAATTTTACAAGGACAAGGCCGACTGGTCGGCTGTTGCGCGCGTCAAGGACGCCGTTTCTATACCGCTTGTGGTCAATGGCGATATCCAGACCCCGCAGCAGGCGCGCGAGGCCTTGCGGCTTTCGGGCGCAGACGGCGTGATGGTGGGGCGCGCGTCTCAGGGGCGGCCCTGGCTGCCCGGAGCGATTGCGGATGTGCTGTGTGACGGCGCAGCCTTCAAGGAGCCCTCATTGAGGGTGGGAGCGGACGCCCTCTGTCAGGCTTTGGCGGACAGTGTAACGCTCTACGGCGAACATCTGGGCGTGCGCACAATGCGCAAACACTTCGCCAGCTTCGTGGACTGGGCGATCCCTGAACCGGAGGCGGCGCGTGAATGGCGCGGGCGACTGTGCCGTGCTCAGAACCGGCTCGAAGCGGAGGCTGCGCTGATGGCGTTCGCCTCCAGTGCGCAAGAGAGCGCAGCGTGAGCGGGACGACGACGTCATTCTCGGAGCGGGCGGCCGAAGCCGCGCCGGTGGCGCTCATTCTTCTTGATGATGCCGGTGAAATCATCTTCGCCAACCTGCGGGCGGAAACCCTGTTCGGGCAATCACGCAAACGTCTCCTGGGAAAGCGGCTGGACGAGGCCGGCCCGGTTGGTCAGGCGGCGTCGGAACTGGCGCGCCGGGCGCTTGAGGAAAGCCGTTCGGTCTATGCGCATGACCTGCCTGTAGGTGTCGAGGACCGCGCCCTGCGCATATCCGTGGATGCGTCTCCGGATGAGAGCGGTGTGTGCGTCTGTTTGCGCCCCTGGCCGGAATCGGGCGGCGGGGCGCGCAGTGAGATTGCGGCGAATGCTGCGGCCGGGTTCGGCATGCTGCTCTCACACGAACTCAAGAATCCTATGGCCGGCGCCCGGGGCGCGGCGCAGCTGATTGCGCAAGGTGAGGATGAGGAGAGCCGGGAGCTGGCCGGGCTGATCATCACCGAGCTTGATCGGGCGCGGCGCATTGCGGAACGCTGGAGTCGGGTTGGCGATATCGGCCCGCCGCGTCTGGGGCGCGTCAATCTTCACGCGCTCGTGCGTGAAGCGGTGCGTTCGGCCCGGGCCTCGGCGGCCCCTGAAGTGGTCTGGCTGGAATATTTTGACCCCTCCCTGCCGGATGCGCGCGCTGACCGGGACCTGGTGTCCCAGGCTGTGCTCAATCTTCTGATCAATGCCGGAGAGGCCGCCAGCCAGGGCGGCGGGCGCGTCAAGGTCTACACACGCTATCGCCAGCCGCGTCCTGGCGGTCCCGCGCCGGACGCCAGACTCGAGATCGCAATCGAGGATGACGGCCCGGGGGTGGACGATGCGTTGCGAGACGCGATTTTCAATCCTTTCGTCACAGGCAAGCCCGCAGGCGAAGGGCTGGGGCTCGCGCTTGTCAGCCGGGTGGCGGATCTTCTCAATGGCGGGGTCGAGTTTGATACGCGTCCAGGACGGACCGTGTTTCACTTCTATCTGCCCATAGAGCGTAAGGACGGCTGATGGCCCACCGGGTCCTGATACTTGAAGATGATGAATCCCTGCGGCTGGTGATCGCAAAAGCCTTGTCGCGGGCCGGATTTGAAGTGCGTGCGACCGCCTCGACTGACGCAGCGCTAGAGCGCTTGGTCCGACGGGAAGTGGATGTGCTGCTGGCGGATGTCCTGCTCGGCCGCGAGAGTTTCCTGGATCGACTGGACGAGGTCACGCGTGTGCGCCCCGATATCCCGGTGATCATCATGAGCGCCCAGACCACGGCGCGCACCGCCATCGAGGCCGGCAAGGCAGGCGTCTTCGAATATCTGCCAAAGCCATTTGATCTTAATGATATGGTGGCGGTTATTAAACGTTCGCTAGAGGATGTGGGGCCGTCCCTCCCGTCATCCGCCGCTCCCGGTTTCGGCGGTCTTGTCGGACGCTCGCCCGCCATGCAGGAAGCTTTTCGCGCTCTGGGGCGACTGGCGCGCACGGCCTCTCCGGTCCTGTTTACAGGACCCGAGGGAAGCGGTCGGGCGCATTGCGCCCGTGTGCTCGTTTCCGAGACAGGCGTGGTCGGCCCTGTGATTGAAGCCGGTCCGGCCCGCATGCGGCGTGAGGGCGCGGGCTTGCTGGAAACGGCGGCGGGGGGCGCGCTCGTCCTTCGCCGCGCCGACGCCTGGGATGATGAAACTCAGGACTGGGTTCAGGAAGCCCTTGAGAATCCAAGGGGGGATTCACCGAGGATCCTTGCCACAGCCACGCCTGAAATCGCCCGGCACATGCGGCCAGCCTTGCTGTCTCATCTGGCGATCGGTCGTGTCCAGCTGCCCCCGCTCAGGGAACGTGGAGAAGACCGGGCGCTTCTGTTTGCGCATTTTCTGGCTGAACAATCGCCGGCGCGCGAAATGGATGAAGAAGTCCGTCAATACATCAATGCGCAAGTCTGGGCGGATGAGGTTCTGGGGATGAAACGCGTTGCGCTTCATCTCAGCATGCAAGGCGCGCGCGGGCCCTTGCGCGTCGCCGAGATCGAAGCCGCGATCCAGGAATTCTCGGGACGTGATCCCGCCGCTGACCTGACGGAGGCGGCGGCGCGATTCTTCGGCGCGAGTCTGGCGCAGGGAGAGACCGAAATCAGCGAGAAGGCGCAATTGGCCGTGGATCGCGGATTGTTCGCCGCGGCCCTCGACGCCACTCAGGGTGTCAGGCAGGACGCAGCCAAGCTGTTGGGCCTAAACAGAAACACGCTGACACGGCGCCTGGCGGCGCTGGAATCCGACGCGCATGAGGCCTAGAAGTCACACCCGTTGAATTTCCGTCACATCTGGGCCAATCTGTTCGCCGAGGGGATGTGAGGAGACGCGCAGCTTGCCGAGGTTTGCGGGCAATCCAGCTTGGAGACAATCGACGCTGTTCCTGCTTGGCTTCGCAATCGCGACGCTGGGCGTGGTTCTGCTCGGCCTCCTCGCCGTTTTCAATGAAGGCCGGTTCGGGCCGGGGGGATGGGGATTCATCACCCTCATGGCTCTGATCGCGGCGCTTCTCGGCGTGCTGGCGATCGCCGTCTATTTGCGGGTCATGGAGCAGTTGCGCGGCGCCAAGAACGGCGCTTCCGCGACCCCGCGACTGCAGGTGCGCTTCATCACCCTGTTCGCCGTTGCGGCTGTGGTGCCGGCCGTTCTCATGGCGGGATTTCAGGCGCTTGTGCTCAATCGGGGTGTGGAATTCTGGTTTGCCGAGCGGATCAACACCCTGGTCGAGACCACGGCGGATCTGGGCAATGAATGGCCTCAGGTCGCATTGCAGGGCACGGGTTCGCACATGCGGGGCATGCGGCAGGACCTGTCCTATCCCGATGCCGTGCAATCACTGCAGGACCAAAGGATCCGCTACAATGAGTATCTGACCACGCAGGCGCGCGTGCGCAACCTGCCGGTCGTCTATGTCATCGACTCCCAGGCGACGATCCTGGCGCGAAGCGAGGAAGCGCCTGACACCCCGCCGTTCAGCGCGCCTTCCCAGCAGATGCTGGAAATCGCCAATGAAGGCGATATCAGCGTTTCCGCGCCTGTCCTGCGAGAGGATGGTCCGGATTATGTCCGCCTTCTGCTGCGCATGTCCGAGTATGATGACGCCTATCTCTACTCGCTGGTCTATGTGGATTTCTCCCTTCTGGTCGCTGCGCAGGAAGCCACCCATTCCTTCCGGGATGCGGTCGCCAGCGAGCAGCAGATGCGCATCAGCTTCTTCTTCGTCTATGCGCTGGCTGCGCTTCTGGTCTTCCTGGGCGCGGTCTGGCTGGCGCTCAGCGCGGCCGCGCAGGTGGTTTCGCCGGTCAGTCGTCTGGTGGCGGCGGCCGAGCTGGTGCGTCGTGGCGAATTGAGCGCCCGGGTTCAGGTGGCGCGCGACAATGACGAGATCGCGGCTCTGAGCCGCGCCTTCAACCGGATGACGCGTCAGCTGGAAAGCCAGCGGAGCGCCCTGCTGGAGGCGAACGCGGAATCCGAACGCCGTCGCGCCTTCATCGAGGCGGTGCTGACCGGGGTCAGCGCCGGCGTCATCGGTCTCGAGCCGGACGGCCGGATATCGCTGGTGAACCGCTCGGCCTCCCAGCTTCTGGGGCGTGAGCCTTCGGTCCTGGTCGGAGAAATGATTGATCAGGTCCTGCCTGTCTTCGCCGAGGTGTTCCTCGCCGTCCACCGTCGCCCGGACGAGATCGCCGAGCGTCAGCTGGATATCACGGAAGAGGGCGTCTCGACGGTCAATCTCAGTGTCCGGGCCGCCCAGGATGACGATGGCGGCGTGGTGATCACCTTTGACGATGTCTCCCGCCTGGTCGCGGCCCAGCGCAGCGCCGCCTGGAGCGATGTCGCGCGCCGCATTGCTCACGAGATCAAGAACCCGCTCACGCCGATCCAGCTCTCGGCGGAGCGCTTGAAGCGTCGTTATCGCAAGCAGATCGACGAAGAGGGCCTTGAGACATTCGACAAGTGCGTCGACACCATCGTGCGTCAGGTCAGCGATATTGGCCGGATGGTGGACGAGTTCTCGGCCTTTGCCCGCATGCCCGCGCCGAAGATGGAAGTTTCCGACCTTGTGGACATCGCCAATTCCTGCGTGTTCGCCCAGCGGGTGGCGTCGCCGGATCTGCAGGTGCTGCTGACCATTCAGGGCGGACCGATCACCATCGAGTGCGATTCCCGACTGGTGGGACAGGCGCTCGCCAATGTGCTCAAGAACGCCGCTGAAAGCGTTTCGGCGCGCATGGAGGAGGACGGCTCGAAGGCGGGCGGCCGGATCGCCGTCTCCGTGGGCGCGGACTCCAGCCAGGCGATCATTGAGATCAACGATAACGGCCTGGGCTGGCCTGTGCATGACCGGGCCCGGCTGACGGAACCCTATATGACCACGCGCGCAAAGGGGACGGGTCTCGGTCTCGCCATTGTGCGGCGGATCATGGAAGACCATGGCGGTCGACTGGAGCTCGACGATCGTCCCGATCTGGAGCGCGGCGCCGTCGTGCGGTTGGTCTTTCCCTTGCTTGAACCCGAGACGGACGCGCCGGACAATCCGGCGCAGGCGGAGGCTTGAACGCAATGTCGCTCGACATCCTGATTGTTGATGATGAAGCCGATATCCGGGAGCTCATCGGCGGACTTCTTGAAGATGAAGGCTATGAGCCGCGTTATGCGGGCGATTCAGACACGGCGCTCGAGGCGGTGCGGCATCGCAAACCCGCTTTGGCGGTTCTGGATGTCTGGCTTCAGGGCAGCCGACTGGATGGAATTGAGCTTCTCACCGAGATCAAGCGCGTGGCGCCGGACCTTCCGGTCGTGGTGATTTCTGGGCACGGCACGATTGAAACTGCGGTTGCTGCGATCCGCAAAGGGGCTTACGACTTTATCGAAAAGCCGTTTAAGTCCGATAAGTTGCTCCTGACTGTTGAGAGGGCGCTTGAAGCCAGCCGCTTGCGTCGCGAGAATGCCGAGTTGCGCGCCAAGTCTGAAATCCACAACGATCTGATCGGAGAATCCGCCGCTGCGGTTCAATTGCGTCAGACCGTGGATCGGGTGGCGCCGACCAATTCCCGTGTCCTCATCTCCGGGCCTTCGGGATCCGGCAAGGAACTGATCGCCCGTCTCATCCATGCCCAGTCCGGCCGGTCAGACGGACCGTTCGTTCCGGTCTCCGCCGCCATGATGTCGCCAGAGCGCGTCGAGGCCGAATTGTTCGGCGCCGAGACCGAGAGCGGCGTGGACCGGGTGGGGCTGCTCGAACAGGCCCATGGCGGGACGCTTTTCCTAGATGAAGTGGGCGACATGCCCGTGGCGACCCAGGCCAAGCTCCTGCGCATGCTGGTCGAGCAACGGTTTCGTCGGATTGGCGGCGCTCAGGATGTGCAGGTGAATGTCCGCGTCCTGTCCTCCACAGCCCGGGACCTGCAGGGCATGATCTCTCAGGGATTGTTCCGCGAGGATCTCTATCACCGTCTCGCGGTCGTTCCGCTGGACGTTCCGTCGCTCTCTCAGCGGCGCGAGGATATCCCGCTGCTCGTCAATCACTTCCTCGAGCGCCTGACCGCCATGTCCGGTCTGCCCATGCGACGGATCGGAGATGACGCCATGGCGGCGCTTCAGGCGCATGACTGGCCGGGCAATGTCCGACAGCTGCGCAATAATGTTGAGCGCCTGCTGATCCTGGCGACCGGATCTCCGGATGAGCCGGTGACCCTGGACTCGCTGCCGTCCGAAGTCGCAGGGCGTTCGGCCAGCACCGAGACCGGGCTGGATGCAGAGCGCATGATCGCCTTGCCCTTGCGGGATGCGCGTGAGAATTTCGAACGGGAATATCTCAAGGCCCAGATCAACCGGTTCGGGGGCAATATCTCGCGTACGGCCAATTTTATCGGCATGGAGCGTTCCGCGCTTCACCGGAAACTCAAAACCCTTGGCGTCGGCAGCCTGAACCGCAAGGGCGATGACATCGATACAGAGGACGCCGGCTAGGCCCGGCTGAAATCATCCTATGAAAGCTGTTGTGTGCGGGGCAGGGCGTGTGGGTTACGGCATCGCCCGGGAGCTCGCCTCTGAAGGCAACGCGGTGACGGTCGTGGACTGGTCGCGCGAGCTCATCGACAAGGTGACCACCGATCTCGATGTGCGCGGCGTGGTGGGGCATGGCTCCCATCCGGACGTTCTGGATCGAGCGGGGATCCGGGACGCGGACCTTCTTGTGGCCGTGACCTATTCGGATGAGACCAACATGGTCGCGTGTCAGGTCGCCCACTCGCTCTTCAATACGCCCACGCGCATCGCCCGGGTCCGCGCCCAGAGCTATCTCGACAAACGCTGGGGAGATCTTTTCTCTTCAGGCGCGCTCCCCATCGATGTGACGATCTCGCCCGAGCTTGAAGTGAGCCGTTCGATCCTCCAGCGACTGGAGACGCCCGGCGCCTTTGCCACCGCTCCCTTCGCCAATAGTCGGGTGCAGGTGCTCGGTCTGAGGGTGGATGAGCAGTCTCCGGTCGCCGCGAGCACCCGTGCGCAGATGGCCGAGTTGTTCCCTGATCTCGGTTTCGACATTGTGGGCGTGCAGCGCGACCAGACCCTGTTCATCCCCCAGGACGATGATCCGCTCATGCCGGGAGATGATATCTATGTCAGCTTGGCGGCGGGTCATGTGAAGCGGGCTCTGGACGTGTTTGGCCGCTCGGCGCCGCGCGCCCGACGTGTCGTGATCATCGGCGCGGGCAATATCGGGCTTTACGTCGCCAAGGCTCTGGAACGCGTTGGCGGCGTGCGTGTGCGTCTGATTGAGAGCGACAAGGCCCAGGCCGAGCATGCGGCGGACGCCCTGCGGCGGACCGTGGTTCTGCACGGGGATGGTCTGGACCGGGACGTGCTGCGTGAAGCCGGGGTCGAGGACGCTGAACTGGCGCTCTGCCTGACCAATGATGACAAGGTCAATCTGCTCAGCGGCGTAATGGCCAAGAAAGAGGGCGCAGCGCGGTCTCTCTGCCTTGTGAACAATCAGGCTTTCCATCCGGTTCAGGAAGCGCTGGATGTGGATGTCATGATCGACCCGCGGGCCGTGACGGTCTCCACAATTCTCCAGCATATCAGGCGGGGTCGCATTACCGGCCTGCAGACCATGGGCGACGGCATGGCTGAAGCGCTCGAGGGCGTGACGCTGTCCACATCCCCGCTTGTGGGGCAGAACCTGAGCACGCTCGAACCGCCAGAAGGCGTCGCGATCTGCGCCATGGTGCGTGGGGAGCATGTCTATTTCCGAGGCGATTCGGTGGTCATCCAGGAAAATGACCGGGTCATTTTCTTTGCGCTGAAGGCCTCGGTGCCCAAGGTCGAACAGCTGTTCCGCGTCAGTCTCGAGTACTTCTAGACCCATGAAGTGGTCGCCCCGGTTCTTTCGGGCCCTGGCCTGGTGCGCTCTGTTCATTAGTGCGGCGGCCGCCCCTTTCATTCTGTTCGCAGGGCTGGAAGGTCGGGCCGACATTGCACGCGGTTTCACGGTCACGGTGGTGCTGGGGGTTTTCCTGGGCGGGGTCACGCTGGCGGGGACGCGCAAGGTGCACAGCCCGGCCGGAGCGAGTGCGGCCCTGCGTCTCGCCCTGTTTGGCTGGTTGCTGTCGCCGCTGCTGGCGGCGCCGCCCCTTGTCGCGGCGACGGGTTCCTTGCCTCGCGGCGTGTTCGAGGCCTTCTCGGCGCTGACGACCACTGGCGCAATCACGCTGAGCCCGGAAGCGGCTGGCGTGTCCATTACCTTGTGGCGCTGCGTGCTGGCCTGGCTGGGCGGTCTTGGAAGTCTGGTTCTGGCGGCGACCGTCTTTGCGGCGCTGGACCGACGCGGCGTGGGCTTGCGACGAACCTATCTGCTGACCGTGGAGCACGCCGATCTCTTCACCAATTTCGGACGGGCGCTGCGTCGGTTCGGCGCGATCTATATGGGCCTGACGCTGACAGGGTTCATGCTGCTGCTGCTGCTGGGCACGCCGCCCTATGACAGCCTGTGCCTGGCCTTGTCGGGGCTTGCGACTGCGGGCCTGACGCCGCGGTCCGAAGCGCTTGATTTGTGGATGTCGCCCCTGGCCCAGTGCGTCTTGGCTTTGATCTGCCTGTCTGGCGCCTGGAACATGGCGGTGCAGTATGATCTCGCATCCCGCAGGCGCATCAGCCGGGGGAGCGGGGAGTTGCGCGCCATCCTAGTGCTCGGGCTCGGCGCGGCGCTCTATCTGGCGGTGAGCGGTCACCCGGGGCAGGCGCTTTCCGGGGCGCTCGACATGGTGTTCGCCGTGACCACAGCCGGGTTCCAGACCCAGGCCGCACCGGTTCTGCCCCTGACCCTGCTTGTGCTGATCGCCATGGCGGGCGGATCGACGATTTCCACCTCCGGCGGCATCAAGATGCCGCGCATCCTGCTCCTGCTGCGCCGGGCGGGAGGCGAGCTCTCCTCTCTCAGCCATCCGTCCGCTGCGGTCCGGACCCGGTTCATTGGTCGGCCTGTCAGTGATTCGGCGCTCGCCGGCGTCTGGGTGTATGCGCTGGCCTATCCGGCCGCGCTCGGACTCGGGGCCGTGGCGCTTGGCGCCGCTGGAGTGACCTTTGAACAGGCCTGGATGGTGTCAACGGCTTCACTTGTGAATGCGGGACCGCTGGCAGGCGTTGATTACGCAGCGCTTCCGCCAGCAGCGCTGGCGGTATCCGGGTTCATCATGGTGCTGGGACGGCTGGAAGTGCTGGCTGCGGCCGCCGCGTTTTATGTCATCTTCGCGCGTGACTGACTGAGCGCTGACAGGCAATCCTGTTGCAGCCGGGCCAAGGTATGTTTACCTAACTGAGGGGGCGCACGGATTGCGCCGGAATTCAAGTGCGATAAGGCCGATGTCTAACGATAAGAAACAAAACCTGCAGGACGTTTTTCTCAACACGGTTCGCAAGGGCAAGACTCCTCTCACCATCTTTCTGGTCAATGGCGTAAAACTTCAGGGCGTTGTCACCTGGTTTGACAATTTTTGCGTTCTGCTTCGCCGCGAAGGCCAGATCCAGCTTGTCTACAAGCACGCCATTTCCACCATCATGCCAAGCCAGCCCGTCCAGCTGTTTGACAAGGACGAGGCCGAAGGAGACGCCGAGGATTGATCGACCGCAAGCCCGCGCCGCAAACCGCACTCGTTCTCTCTCCGCAATATCCGGGGACGGACGCCAATCGCGCTCAGGCGCGGTTGGAAGAGGCCATTGGCCTGGCGCAAGCTCTGGATCTGGTCACGGCGGAAGCCCGCATAGAGCCGCTGCGTCGTGTTGAGTCGAGCGGCTTCTTCGGCACCGGCAAGATCGCGCAGATCGCTGAACGCGTGAAAGACGCCGAGATCACGGTCGTCATCATTGACGCTGCGTTGAGCCCCATCCAGCAACGCAATCTGGAAAAGAAGCTCAATGCCAAGGTGATTGATCGGACCGGTCTGATCCTCGAGATCTTCGGCCTGCGCGCGCAAACGCGCGAGGGCCGATTGCAGGTCGAGCTGGCGCGCCTGGCGTATGAGCGCTCGCGCCTTGTGCGCACCTGGACCCACCTTGAGCGCCAGCGCGGCGGTCGCGGCTTCCTGGCCGGTCCGGGGGAAACCCAGATCGAAACGGACCGTCGTATTCTCGCGGACAAGATGGCCAAGCTCCGCCGCGAGCTGGACGAGGTCAAGCGCACCCGCTCCCTGCACCGCAAGAAGCGCCAGACCGCGCCCTGGCCCACAGTCGCCCTTGTCGGTTACACGAATGCGGGCAAGTCGACCCTCTTCAACCTGCTCTCGGACGCACAGGTTCTCGCCAAGGACATGCCGTTCGCCACGCTGGATCCCACGGTGCGCGGCGTCAAACTGCCCTCAGGCCGCCGCGTCCTGATGAGTGATACGGTGGGCTTCATCACGGACTTGCCGACCGAGCTGATTGCAGCGTTCCGCGCGACACTCGAAGAGGTGATCGAGGCGGATGTACTCATCCATGTGCGCGACATGGCCGATCCCGACCATGAAGGCCGCAAGGCGGATGTGGAATCGGTCCTGGCCGCCCTGGGCGCCGGAGCAGAAGCAGACCAGCACGTCATTGAAGCGTGGAACAAGTCCGATCAGCTGTCGGCTGAGGATCATGAAGAGCTGGTCTGGCGCGCCAAGCTGCCCAAGCGGGAGAACGGGCCTGTCAGCATCGTGACCTCCGCAGTGACGGGGGCGGGCGTTGACGCGCTTCTGGAACAGGTCGAACTGGCCCTGTCCGTTGATGATGTCGCTCTGCGCCTGGAGTTCGGCCCGTCTGATGCGGAAGCGCTGGCCTTTGTGCATCGCCATGGCGCGATCCTGTCAGAGACCACAGATCGCGATACGGGCGTGGTGAGCGTGCATGTGCGCCTGAGTGAAGCGGACGCCGGCCGATTCAACCAGCGTTATGGCGTTTTCGAAGAGGCTGACAGCCTGGCTGACTAGGACCGCTCCTCGGTTTTGACCGCGAGCCACAGGGCTTCCATGGTTTCAAGGTCGGCCTCCTGAACACTCCCGCCTTCGCGGGTCAGACGCGCTTCCACGCCGCGGAAACGACGTTCGAATTTCGCGTTGGCGTCCCGCAGTGCGGTTTCCGGATCCAGCTGGAGTTTGCGCGCGAGATTGGAAACCGCGAACAGGAGATCTCCGATCTCTTCGTGAATATGCGCCGGGTCGTCCTCGGCGATGGCCTCCCGGACTTCAGTCAATTCTTCCTCGATCTTGTCCAGAACCTGATCGATGTCCGGCCAGTCAAACCCGACCCGGGCCGCACGTTTGGAGAGTTTCTCAGCCCGCAACAAGGCGGGCAGGGCGACGGGCAGATTGGCCAGCACAGACGGGTCTTTATCGGCCTTCGCCGCGCGTTCCTCTGCTTTCTGGGCCTCCCAGGCGCTGATCTGGGATTGGGCGTCCCGCGCATCCGCATCCGAGAAGACATGGGGATGGCGACGCAACATCTTCTCTGAAATCGCGTCGGCGACGTCCTCGAAGCGGAAGAGGCCTTCCTCTTGCGCCATCTGGCTATGGAAAACGACCTGGAAGAGAAGATCGCCGAGCTCGTCCTTGAGTTCAGCCATGTCTTCACGCTCGATCGCGTCCGCGACTTCGTAGGCCTCCTCGATCGTGTAGGGGGCGATGGTGCGGAATGTCTGTTCGATATCCCAGGGGCAACCGCCGTCGGGATCGCGCAACCTGTCCATGATGGCGAGCAAACGATCCAGCGCTCCAACCGGCTTTGAGTCGATGGCCTCGCGATCACGATAGGGAAAGCAGGCTGCAGTGTCGGGGTTATCGGTCATCATCATCCAGCGCATTCGGGTGAAACAGATTCCCTGCTGAATAAGGGAAGTCGGTGTCCTTGGGAAAGGGGCGCCGGAAACGCGCTTGATGGTTCATTGTTTTTTCAGTTGCACAGCCGAACCTGATCGCATTCATTGGTTGTGTTTATGGAGATCACGATTCTCACAACTGTCTCCCTTCGCGCCAAGATTCTCATCCTTGTGGTCACGGTGACGGTTTCCGTCGCCATGGTTGTGGGATTTGCGAATTTCATCCAGGCCAGTTCGATGAGCCGGACCGCGGCGCGCGCGGAGCTGCATGCCGAGACCCGCGTGGTCGCCGCTCACATACAAAGCGCGTTCCAGATTGCGAATGATCAGGCCTTCATCATCCGCAATACGCCGCCCATCGAGGGCATCATACGGGCAAAAGCCAACAATGGCGTCGACCCATATGATGGCAGCACGCTCGAGACCTGGCGGGAGAGACTGGCGGACATCTTCAGGTCCCATCTCGAGGTTGAGCGTGAATACACGCAAATCCGCTTTATTGGCATAGAAGATGGCGGGCGAGAGATCGTCCGCGTCAACCGTTTGGCCGAAGGGTATGAAATCGTTGATGCGCAGGAGCTTCAGAGGAAGGGAGAGGAGTTCTATTTCCAGCCTGGATTGATGACGCCGCAGGACGCCATCTACACCTCTCCCATTACGGTCAATCGCGAGTTTGGCGGTCCCAGCGGGGACATGACGCCAACGGTGAGGACCATCGTCTCTGTGCGGACGCCCGAAGGCGACCCTATCGGGATCATCGTGATCAATTCCGACATACGCGTGATCATGGAAGAGGCGCTGCTAGAGGCCGCGCCGGACTATGAAGTCTACATCTCGGATTCCCAGGACAATTTCATCCATTACCTTCCGGACCAGGGCGTGGTGCGCAATGAGTTCGCCTTCCAGGCGGGCTTCGAGCCGCCTGAACTCCTCAGTCTGGATGCCGAAGCGCTTCAGGACGTCGACGGTTACACCTATGTCCTCCACACCCTGGAAGCAGGTGAGGGTGGCGGGAACGGTCTGATCTTCCGGATTCTGGTTGGCGAACCGAACGAAGCGCTGATGCAGGGCGCCTACGCCATTCGCCAGCAATCCATGTTGCTAGCGGTCAGCCTGGTGGTGCTGACCGCGATTGGGTCTTTGCTCTTTGTCACCAGCCTGACCCGTCCCCTGGGAGAGTTGACCGAGGCCGTGCTCACCTATGGCCAGTCCCGGGAACCCATAGCGATCAGTTTCAGCAATAATGACGAGATCGGCGAGCTGGGTCGCGCCTTCATGGAGATGACGCAGGCCCTCAAGCAGAATGAGCTGAGCGCCAATACATTCGAGAACATCATCGACGGCTTGATCCTGATGCGGCCGGACGGATCCATTCAGTCCCTGAACCCAGCCGCAAGAGTCATGTTCGGATATGCAGAGGATGAGCTGATCGGCCAGGATATTTCAGTCCTGCTGCCGGATGGCGTCCGGCAGGAGCGTGAGGGAGCTGTCCGGAAGATCTCGTGTTTCATCGAGCAGCATCTGGTGGGTGAAACCTTCGAGGCGGAAGCATGCATGAAGAATGCTGAGCCCCTGCCTGTCGAGCTGACCCTGAGCGATGTCCAGAGGGCTGACGGCAAGCTTTTCGGCTTGATGATCCGGGATATTTCAGCGCGCAAGCAGATGGAGGTGATGAAGGACGAGTTTGTCTCCACCGTGAACCATGAGCTGAGAACGCCCCTGACATCCATGCTGGGCTCCTTGAGCCTGCTTCAGGCACGCCTGCAGGCGAAGTTCAAGGATGACCAGAAGGCGTCCACATTGCTGGATATGGCCCAACGTAGCTGTGATCGTCTGCATCATCTGGTCAATGACATCCTCGATCTTGAGAAGATCGCCGCCGGCAAGCTGGAATACCGGATGGAAGAGGTGCCCTGTGATGACCTCGTGCAGGATGTCGTGGAAAGCCATCGCGTTCTGGCCGAGGAGCATGATGTCCAATTCGTGCTCGACCTGAAGGCCGATGACCCGCCCGTCCGTCTGGATGTGTCACGCTTCACCCAGGCGCTGGTCAATCTCTTGTCCAATGCGGCGAAATATTCCCCGGCCGGAGAGACCGTGACAATTCTCACGCGCAGGCTTGAGGACGGCCATATCCGGATCTCCGTGGCCGACAATGGCCCCGGAATTCCGGAAGAGTTCCAGCCGCGCATCTTTGACCGCTTCTCCCAGGCTGACAGTTCGACCACACGTCGCGTCGGCGGGAATGGCCTTGGCCTGAATATCACCAAGAACCTCGTTGAAGCCTTTGATGGGGAGATCAGTTTCGACACCAAGGTCGGTGAGGGGACAGTCTTCCATATCCTGCTTCCGATCGTTGACGCCGTCGCCGTTGACCCCCTCGTCGACGAGACGACTGACTTCATCAGCCTCCAGACCCAGATCGGATGATCATCGGATGACGCTCAAGAGGATCGCGTGTGTCGAGGATGACCCGGATATCCGGATGATCCTGAACATGTCGCTCAGTGAGATCGGCGGCTTCAGCGTGCAGCTTTACGAGGACGGGCCAACAGCGCTCGCCAGGCTTGGGCAAGACGAACCCCAGCTGATCATGCTGGACATGATGATGCCTGGAATGAATGGGCTGGAGGTTCTGGCGGCGCTCAGACAGAAGCCGGAATTCATGAACACGCCCGTGATCTTCATGACGGCCAAGGCGCAATCCCATGAACTTGACGCCTATATCAGCGCGGGCGCCCAGTCGGTCATCGTCAAGCCTTTCGATCCGATGACCCTGCCGGAGAGCTTGCTGAAGATCTGGGAAGATCTGGACGGCTAGTGCGGACGTTGTTGCTGGGCGATCCGGCTGATGGCGCGCATGACCACAGCCCGATTGAAGGGTTTGATGAGGACATGGTCGACTCCGTTCCGGATCACGGAGTGAATTTTCTCGGCGTTGTTCTCTGACGTCAGAAAGATGATGGGGGTCTGGCTGGGAAGGCGGGTCTGACCAGAGCGCACCTGCCTGAGAAGCGACAAGCCGTCTACAGGTTGCATGTACCAGTCAGAAAGCAACATGGTCGGCGTGTAGGTGCGCATCAGCGCCAAGGCTTCCTGTCCCGAACTCGCCATACGAACTTCGCCGACGCCGATATCCGTCAGAAGTTCCCGCACGAGATTGCGCACGGATATATCGTCCTCGACAAAGAGGATGCGTTGAACCTTCAGGAGCTTTCGAAGGGCATCGGCCTGGTCATCCCCATAGGATCTTGGCGCTGGATTCTCAAAACTTTGCACCAGCTTGGAATGGTCGACCGTGACATAGCTGCGCAGTTTCGCGATCTTGCTCAAGCTGACATAGATGCGCTCCATGCGCTTCGGCGTGATGTCCTGTTTCGATTGCAGGAGCTCATCCGCATCCTGTTCCAGCTTGAAGAACTGCGCCCCCAGGATCGGGAATCCCATGCAGTACGCAGCGCCTTTCAGACGGTGACTTTCCGCATGTAGAGATTTGAGGTTCTGCTTGAGCTCGAATTGGGATGCCTTGTCATCACCCATGATCCGGGTCAAGGTGGCAAGTTGTTCTGGAAACCTGTTGCAGAACTGTTCGACGACGCGTCTCGGGTTTGCGCTGGGCATACAGGACTCCGTTAAGGCTGGGCCCACTCTATGCGAGGGTTCTATTGCAATCGTTACCCACCGTGTCCGATCAGTTCGCGAGCGCGCGCCCCAGAACGCCATGAAGGCGATGCGCGTCAAAGGGTTTGAGGAGATAGCCATCCGGCCGGTACAGGCCGGCGCGTTCGATCGCCTGCTTTGAGGAGGGGACGGTCATGAAAATGAACGGCGTTTCCCGTGAGGGCTGCAAGCCGCCCGAGCGAACTTTCCTGAGCAGGTCGAGACCATTGTCGCCCTCAAGTTGCCAGTCGCAGATTATGGCGTCGACGGAATGCGCGCTGAGGTATTCGACCGCGTTTTTGGCGCATGTCTCGTAAACGACTGAAGAATAACCTTCCTCCTTGAGATACATCTCAGCGAGGCCATGCAGATTGGTGTCGTCATCCACAAAGAGAATGCGTTTGTTGTCCCTGGGGTCCACAAGGGGCGACACTGACAGGTCTTCGGTACGGGGCTCATAGCCCAGATCTCTGAGCACGCCCGCCTGATCGAGCATGTCGGCGATCATGTCCGGCAGGCGCGTCTGTTCCAATGCGGGGCGAGCATCAAGGTCCGAAGAAAGCTGGGTGAGGGCGACCTCCTCGATGAGCTCGAAATTGCGAGCCATGGCTGGAAAACCAAAGGATCCGTACGACCCCAGGAGTCGATGCGACAGCCTCGCGATGTCATCCAGCAATTCTGGATCAACGCCAGATCCTCCATCGGTCTGCAGGCGGGCGTGCAAGGCCTGGATGTCGTCATGGGCCCGGCTCAGGAAGGTGCGGCGCAGGTCCGATAGATCTGTCGAGGTCGGCATGAATCGCCTCCATCACTCAGTGAACTTATTCAGGAGTGTGAGGGGCGGGTTGAGAATATCAAGATAACAAACGTGTTTAATTTGAAGTTTGTCACCAATGCGGGCCAGTGAGACCTACCGAGAAAGTGCGCATAAGACATATTATGAGAAAAGAATTGGATTATATGCGGCTCAGATCAATCAAGGCGCCATCTGACGGCGCGAGGGTTATCTGGAGGCCGTCATAAGCCGGCCTGACGCCCTCTGGCAGGCGTTCCAGGAGGTCCTTGTAATCAAGATCGATATGAAGATTGGTCAGGACGCCAAGCCGGGGCTTTATCTGCGACAGCCAGTCGAGCGCCAGATTGACATGCGCGTGACTGGGATGCGGCTTGTCACGCAGTGCGTCCACGATCCAGAGGCTTGTCCCTGACAGCGCCTGCATGGCTTTCTGGTCGAGGCCGTTCACGTCCGGCGTGTAAGCCAGCGGCCCGATGCGAACGCCGCTGCACGGTTCCCGTCCATGAACCACATCAAAGAGCGAAAGTTCGATCTGACCGCCCGGACCGTCAATGCTGGCGGTCTGGCCCGCTTCAAGGCCATGATCCCGCATGAGCGGCGGATAGCCTGAGCCCTCTGGCGTCTCAAAGATGTAGCCGAAGCGCGCGCGCAACAGCGACTGCGTTTGCGAATTCATCATTGCGTCGAGCCGGGCGCCGCGTCGATAGACAAACGCCCGGACGTCATCAATGCCGTGCGCCTGATCCGCATGGGCGTGTGTAAAGGCGACGCCATCAATGCTGGTGACGCCTGCCGAGAGCATCTGCTCACGTAAATCCGGAGATGTATCAATCAGCAAGCGCGTGGCTTCGCCTGCCTTGAGGGCCTCCAGGCTGTGTGCGCGTTCCACTAGCAAGCTACAGCGGGACCGTCGATTTTTCGGGTTCCTGGGGTCGCACGCCCCCCAGTCTCCATCAATGCGCGGCACGCCGCCTGATGATCCACAGCCCAGGATGCGGGCTCTGATCACCGGGCCCGACGTCATGCGATGCGGATCCGGTCAAACAGACGCAGAGCCGCCTGCGTGGTGCGTTCGGCGCCTTCCTCGGATGACCAGCCCTTCACCTCGCACAGCTTGTCAAGAACATGTGGCAAGTATGCAGGTTCATTGCGCCTTCCCCGATGCGGAACAGGCGCCAGATACGGGCAGTCCGTCTCCACAATCACCCGGTCCTCAGGCACGATGTCACGGAAGACGGACCGGACATCCTCGGCCTTCTTGAAAGTGATGATGCCCGATGCGGAGAAATAGGCGCCGAGCGCGGCCGCGCGTCGCGCCAGCTCGGAGCCCCCGGTATAGCAGTGCAGAAGCGGCCGGAACGCCCCCTTCCCCATTTCGTCCTCAAGAAGCTCCGCCATCTGCTGATCGGCGTCCCGGCAATGCAGGATGATCGGCAGATCAGCGCGACGCGCCGCCTCGATATGCGCGCGCAGTGAGGGATACTGATCTTCGGCCGGACTGTAATTGTAATGGAAATCAAGTCCGGTCTCGCCAATGGCGACGACCTTGGGATGCCGGGCGATGTCCAGCAGTTCATCGGCTGTGATGTCAGGCCGGTCCTTGGCGTGATGCGGGTGGGCCCCAATGGTGCAATAGACGTCGTCATGCTTTTCCGCGATGGCGGCGACCTGCTCGAATTCATGCAGGCGACAGCAGATTGCGATCATCGGAGAGACGCCCGCATCCCGAGCGGCGTCCAGAACGGAGTCCAGATCGTTGGCGTAATCCTCGCCATGAACATTGATATGGGTGTCGATCAGCATCAGGTCTCAGTCTGCTTGGGCCGCATCCTGCATCAGCCCGAATGCGGCGTAGAGTGTCTGTTTCGGGTCGAGGTAGAGGGTTTCGCTCTCTCTCGCCAGACGGGTCAGGCGGTCGGCCGCCTCCACCCAGGCGCCCGCCCTGTCCGCACCGCCGGTTTCAAGCGCCAGGGCGCGGGCGCGGTTCTGAGCGTCAGCCACCAGAAAATCGAGCGTGATCGGTTTGATTTGCTCCCCGCCCTTGCGCGTAGCCGAGGCGGCGATTTGTGCGATGGCCGCGCGATCAAGGCGCGGCAGACCGGACAAGGCCGTATCGATGGTGGCCATCAAGGCGGGCGCATCAGTTTCCGCCAAAGCGAGCGCACGGCCCGGCGCGCCCTGCGCCAGCATTGCGGCGCGCTGCGCTTCATCAGCACTCATCTGGTGGCGGTCCATGAGCCATTGCGTCGTGGCTTCAATGCTGGGCGCGCGAAGGATCAGACGACGGCAGCGCGATCGGATCGTCGGGAGCAGGCGTCCGGGCGTATTCACGATAAGAATGAGCAAGCCTCGCTGAGGCGGTTCTTCAAGAGTTTTCAGCAAAGCATTGGCGGAATTGACGTTCAGCTCGTCTGCGCTGTCGACGATGCAGACCCGCCACCCCTTGCCGCTGGCGCTCTTGGAGAAGAATTCCGGCGCGCGACGCTCCTCCTCGACCGGGATCTCGCCCTTCAGCTTGCCGGTCTTGTCGTTATAGGGGCGACGGATCAGAAGGAAGTCAGGATGCGACAGCGCTTCAAGCCGGCGGCAGACCGGATCGTCCGGATCGCTCGCCAGTCCCGCCTCGTCAGTCGCCCGGGCGCCCAGCAGTCGTCGGGCCAGACGGTAGGCGAAACTCGCCTTTCCCACGCCCTTGGGCCCCGACACCATCCAGGCATGATGCATGCGCCCGCTGCTGATCGCGGCTTCGGCCTCGTTGAGCGCCGCATCCTGTCCGAACAGGTCGTAGACGCGACGAGGGTGGGGCAGCCCCCCTTCCCGGTCCGCTTCTGGGCGATCCTCGTCACTCACTTCAGCGCTCCGAGGCGTTGGGTCAGGATATCGAAGGCCGATGCCGCAACCTGATCCGCCGGCATGGCGCCATCAAGCACCACGCAGCGCTCTGGCGCCGCGCGTGCGATATCCAGAAAGGCGACGCGAAGAGCATGGTGAAAGGCGGCCGGCTTGCGCTCGAAGCGCGTGGCGCCTTCGCCGCGAAGACGCGTGCGCTCAAGGCCGGTCTCAGGATCAAGATCCACGACAAAGGTGAGGTCCGGGCCAAAACCATGCATACTGGCGCGGTCGATCTCATCGATCTGCGCGGTCGACATGCCGCCCGCAGCGCCCTGATAGGCGCGCGTTGAGTCCGAGAAGCGGTCACAGATCACCCAGATGCCCTGATCGAGGGAGGGCCGGATCAGGCGCTCCACATGGTCAACGCGCGCGGCATACAACAACAGGGTTTCAGACAGGGCGGACCAGCGTTCGGTATCACCCTCCACCAGCAAATTGCGCAGGGCTTCGGCATTGGGCGTGCCGCCGGGTTCTCGCGTGATCAGGGTTCTGACGCCCTGCGATTCCAGGGACTCAGACAAGGCCTTGGCCAGCGTGGTCTTCCCCGCGCCCTCCCCGCCTTCCAGCGTGATGAAACGACCTTGGGTCATGGATCAACCGCCACGGATCAGACGCGCCAAGGCCGCGCCAGCCCGGCCCATCGCGCCCTTGCGGGCCACAGACTGGGCGGCTTCAACCGGCACGCTCATCTCGCGACCATCGGGCAAGGTGACGTCCAGCTGACCGACAATGTCCCCCTCCTGAACCGGCGCATGCAGGGGAGCCTGATAGACCAGTTCGGCGGTGACGCCGTCGCGATCGCGACGATGCAGGCCAAAGGACAGGTTTTCAGCGGCGCGCAGCTCCACACGCGGGGCCACGCCCAGATAGACCTCGGCGTCACCCAGAACCTCGCCGGCCTCGACAAGGTCCACGGTCGAGAATTCTGAGAACGCAGCCCGCATCAGGCGCTCGGATTCATCCGCCCGCGCGCGATTGGAGTCCATGCCGTTGAAAACAACGATCCGACGCTCGCCGTCGCGTTCCGCCGAGGCGACAAGGCCATAGCCGGATTCCTCGGTATGGCCGGTCTTCAGCCCATCCGCGCCGTCAAACACGCCCAGCAACGGATTGCGGTTATACTGACGGATGCCGTTATAGGTGAACTCGGTTTCCGAATAGATGTCATAGTATTGCGGATAGGTCTCGATGATGTGGCGGGCCAGGCGCGCAAGATCCAGCGCGGAAATCCGGTGATCAGGATCGGGCCAGCCCGTCGCGTTGGCGAAGCTGGCGCTCTCAAAACCCAGCTCATGGGCGCGCTCGGTCATCATCTGGGCGAAGTTCTCTTCCGTGCCGCCAAGCGCTTCCGCCACCACGATGCAGGCGTCATTGCCTGATTGCACGATGATGCCCCGGATCAGATCGCCGACTTCGGCGCGTGAGTTCACATCGAGGAACATGGTGGAGGACCCCGAGGCCGCTCCGCCTCGCCGCCACGCGTTCTCACTGACCGGCAAGGAGGTGTCGAGCGTGAACCGTCCGTCCTCAAGGGCCTCGAAGACCATGAGCGCGGTCATCAGCTTCGACATGCTGGCCGGCGGCATCGGCTCCTCGCCATTCTTGGAGAACAGCACGTCCCCGCTCTCGTAATCCAGGATCACGGCGTGGGAGGCGCGCGTGTCAAACGCGCTCTGCGCCATCGCGGACGGCGATAGGCTGACAGTGATCAGGGCGAGCAGGCAGAGCAGTCGACGCATGATGAGGGTCCCGGGATTGGCGGTTGAAGCGGAATCGGCGGCGGTTGCGGACACCCTAGCCTTCATCGGAACTTGGCTGAAGCGTGGCGTCCAGATTTTGGGTGAAAGACGGCGTGTGATCTCCGGGCGGACCGGTTTCAGGATCAAAAAAGACGGGCGGCGCGGCGCGGTCACGCCGATCGGCCGGACCCAGACCCTCCCCCCTCACCTCCACAAGCCCGTCATCGGTGAAGCCGAGGGCTTGCGCGGCGGCGTGGCTGAGATCGATCAGGCGGCCGTCGATATATGGGCCGCGATCATTCACCCGAACGATGATGCTGGCGCCCGTATCCAGACGCGTCACCCGCGCCCGGCTGGGCAGTCGCATGGTGCGATGCGCAGCAGTCAGCTGTGTAGAATCAAAAATTTCGCCGTTCGCTGTCTGGCGACCCTCAAAACCCGGCCCATACCAGCTGGCGAGCCCCGTCTCCACGCTGCGCGGCGTATCCTCATCCGGTGTGAACACGGGCGGAGGCGGCGCGGGGTGAACGGCTGGCGCCTGACGCCCCAGACGCGGCTGTTGGGGCGGCTGCCCCGTACAGCCGGCCAGCATGAGGACGGTCAGAATGGCGAGGCCTGAATGCAGCAGGCGCAGTTTCGTGAAGGACATGCACGGACCCTGGTTCGCTGGGAGCCAGTGTAATTCAAGCCAAGTGTGGCGAAAGTGCGTGTCGCAGGCGGCATGGATGCAGCAAGGGCCGCGGTTTGGAACCGCGGCCCTTGCCCATCAGGTCAGATGGAAGCGGACGCTAGGACCGATCAAGGTCAAAGCGGTCGAGCTGCATCACTTTCACCCAGGCGTCGACGAAGTCCTCGACAAAGCGGTCTTCCGCGCCGTCAAAGGCGTAGACCTCGACCACCGCGCGCAGTTCGGCGTTGGAGCCATACACAAGATCCGCTTCGGTCGCGGTCCATTTGAGCGCGCCTGACTGACGATCCCGGCCCTCAAACACATACTCGGCGTCGGTCGGCCGCCAGACCGTGTTCATGTCCAGCAGATTGACGAAGAAGTCATTGCTCAGCACGCCCGGCTGATCGGTCAGAACGCCATGAGCGGCGTCGCCCGTATTGGCTCCGAGCGCACGCATGCCGCCCAGCAGAACCGTCATTTGCGGCACCGTCAGCGACAGGGTGTCTGCGCGGTCCACCATCAGTTCGGACGGGGAGCGACGGTTGGCGGGATCATAATAGTTCCGGAAGGCGTCCGCACGCGGCTCGAGATAGCTGAATGCTTCCACATCGGTCTGGTCCTGGGAGGCGTCCGTGCGTCCGGGCTCGAACGGGACAGTGATGTCATGACCAGCCTGCTCGGCCGCGCGTTCAACCCCCGCTGCGCCGCCCAGAACGATCAGATCGGCCAGGGATACGCGAACATCATCCGCCTGACGGTCATTGAAGTCCTGCTGAATGCCTTCCAGCACGGCAAGAACACGGTTGATCTCGGCGGGATTGTTGACCGCCCAGCTGCGCTGCGGATCAAGACGCAGGCGTGCGCCATTCGCGCCGCCACGCATATCGGTGTCCCGATAGGAGGACGCCGCCGCCCAGGCCGTGCGCACAAGCTCGGCATTGCTCAGATCGGTATCGAGAATCGCCGATTTGAGTGCGGCGACATCGCCATCATCGATCAGGGCGTAATCAGCCGCCGGAACCGGATCCTGCCAGAGCAGTTCGACATCGGGCACGTCCGACCCCAGATACCGTGCGCTCGGGCCCATGTCGCGGTGGGTCAGCTTGAACCAGGCGCGGGCGAAGGCGTCCTCGAATTCCTCGGGGTTTTCCAGAAAGCGCGTCGTGATCTCGCGATAGGCCGGATCAACCTTCAGTGCGAGGTCGGTGGTGAACATGATCGGGGTTTCGTACTCGTCCGGATTGTGAGCGTCCTGAACGATCATGGCCTCTTCCGGATTGGCGGGAATCCATTGAATGGCGCCGGCCGGGCTGCGGCTCTGGACCCATTCGAAATTATAGAGGTTCTCCAGATACTGCATGGTCCACATGGTGGGCGCCGCGCTCCAGGCGCCTTCCAGACCGGAGGTCACCGTGTCGGCGCCATTGCCCGTGCCACAGGAATTGTCCCAGCCCAGACCTTGCGCCTCGACCCCGTTGGCGGCCGGTTCAGGACCGGTGCATTCTTCCGGGCTATGGGCGCCATGGGCCTTGCCGAAGGTGTGGCCGCCGGCGATCAGCGCGGCGGTTTCCTCGTCATTCATCGCCATGCGGCCAAAGGTGTCGCGAATGGCGTTCGCGGCGAGTTGCGGATCCGGCACGCCGTTCGGGCCTTCCGGGTTCACATAGATGAGGCCCATCATCGAGGCCGCCAGCGGACGTTCGAGTTCGCCGCCCTCATAGCGCGCCTCATTGCCCAGCCATTCTTCCTCGGCGCCCCAGTAGACAAGCTCGGCCTGCCAGTCGTCCTCACGCCCGCCGGCGAAGCCCAGGGTTTCAAAACCCATGTCTTCCATTGCGACCGTGCCGGCCAGAATCATCAGGTCCGCCCAGGAAATGTTCGCGCCGTATTTCTGCTTGATCGGCCAGAGCAGACGCCGGGCGCGATCAAGATTGGCGTTGTCGGGCCAGCTGTTGAGCGGTTCGAACCGCTGCTGGCCGCCGCCCGCGCCGCCGCGACCGTCAAAAGTGCGATAGGTGCCGGCGCTGTGCCAGGCCATGCGAATGAAGAAGGGACCGTAATGCCCCCAGTCAGCCGGCCACCAGTCCTGGGAGTCGGTCATGAGCGCGCGCAGGTCTGATTTCACCGCCTCAAGATCGAGAGACTGGAAGGCGGCCGCGTAGTCGAAGTCTTCTCCGAGCGGATTGGATCGGGTCGTCTCATTGAGGCGCAACTGCGTCAGGTCGAGCTGATCGGGCCACCAGGCGGAGTTGGGACGCGGCTCCTGGACGCCATGTCCCATGGCGGGGCGCTGATAGTCCTGAGTTTGAGCGACCTCACGCGAGGTGTCGTTGAGTTCGCCCTGAATGCCCATGCCCGGAAACGTCGCGCAGGCGGATGCGCTGAGTGCGATCACGGCGCTGGTCGTCAGAAGTAAGCCCTTGTTGATCCAAGTCATATCGGAAGTCTCCCTGAACAAAGATATGCGCTTTTGTTCAGGCACAGCTTTCCCGCCTGCACATGAGGGGCATGTGAAGTCATGCCAGAGCTCTGGCGAAAACAAAGACAGGGAACGCTCTATGCCTGTATCGAGAGCGCCATGATTACAGTTTGTACAGGGTGCGCCGTTATTTCGTCAAAATGATTGCTTTGATGGCAGCGATAAATGCTTTTTATGGGGCAGTGCAGCATTTTGAGCCGCGTCGACTGCAAGGCGTCAGCGGGGCGCGCTTGTGCCCTCACCTGTCTCCGGGCTAAACACGGATGTGACGGAGGGGTGGCAGAGTGGTCGATTGCGGCGGTCTTGAAAACCGTTGAGCCGCGAGGTTCCGGGGGTTCGAATCCCTCCCCCTCCGCCACCAGACAGAGCCCTGCTTTGTCCGAGTTGCACCGCGAGCCCTGCGATTTCTCCCTAGTTCAGAAGCAGTCTGGTCAGCGCCTCGCCGACCCTTTCGGATACATGATCTCTCGGCGTATCAGGCGACAGCACGGCGAGCGCTGTGGCCATGCGATCGGGCTGGCCCAGGGTTGCGTTGATCATCACGAAGACCAGCGCCGGGTCCTGGATCGGTATGATCTTTTCGTCGATGCCTTGCTGGATCAGCGGGCGCGCCGCTTCATAAAGCGGCTGCAACAATTGCTCGGCGATGATCTGGCCTTTGGGGACGGGCTCCAGGCTGCCGCGCGCAATGAAACCGCGCACATCGGCGCTCTGATCATAGAAAGAAGCGGTCATGCGGATGATCAGCTCCAGACGATCTCTCGCACTCATCTGCTCGTCAGCCGCGAGAGCCTGAAGCGCCGCAATCTTGCCCTCCAGCATCTGACCGAACGAGTCCACGCAAGCCTGCCAGAGGCCTTCCTTGCCGCCAAAGTGCACGGCCACCAGATTGGGCGCGACATTCGCGGCCTTCGCGATCGCGCGAAGCCCCGCCGCTTCATATCCAAAATCTGCAAAGTGTCGCGTGGCGGCCCGGATCAGCGCCTCCCGGCCATCGGGCGCGTCCGCTCTGCGACGTCCGCGCCGTCGGGGCGTGTTCTCTTGACGCATCTTTCACTCCGCAATCATATGTACGAGTGTACATATGGAATCGTTTCCTCATTAAAGGCAGGCGCCTGAGAAAGGGTGAATACCATGCGACCATCCCTCACCCGTCGTGCAGCGCTGTATAATCTGTCAGCGTTTGGACTACTGGGCGTCAGCGCCTGTGCGCCAGACTTTGACCCCGATTCCCGCACTGACCAGATGACGGGCGCGCTCGACGGCACCGTCGTGGAAGCCTTCTTCTACGCTTTCGGCCCCTATGAATTTGCGCGCTCCATGCAGGCCCTCTCCGGTCAGATCCATGTCGGGGACAGGCTCATCTCCGAAGAGGCGTTGGCGGATGCGGCGCAACGGGCGGGCGGCGCGGACGTGCTGATCAATCGCCATATCCATGTGCGTGATCTCGCCGACGAACGCATCCGCTCTGTCACCGCGCCGAACAATGACACGCTTTACACATCGGCGGTTCTGGAACTGTCCCAAACGCCGGTCCGGCTGATCGTGCCAGAGCATGGCGAACGCTATCTGTCGGTCGCGCTGATGGACATGTTCACCGACCAGCGCATGGTGGGCGCCCATGGCCGCAAAGGCGCGCCGGGCGAGTATCTGATCATCGGACCCGACAGTCCTCTTGAGGACGGACCTTTCGTGATCCGGATGCCCAGCAATGACGCCTGGTTGCTCGCGCGCACCTTCGTGGCGGGCGTTGAGGATCTGGAGGCCGCGCGGCAGGTGCAGAGCGGCATCTCTGTCGAGCCGCTTGATCCCGAGGTCCAGCCCCGCCGCTTCATTACGCGCGCACCTGCGGACATGGAGCCTGAAAGCTTTCTGGCGCTGACCAATGAAGTGCTGGGGCGTTCGCCCGGTCATCCTCAAGTGGAGCGGTCCGCGCACTTTGTCAGGAAAGGCATCGTTCCCGGCCGCATCAATGCCTGGGAGGATCTGTCGCTGGGCGCGCGCCTCGCCTGGTCTCGCTGGCTGCCCCGCGCCCTGCCGCGTGTACGGCAGGGATTGTCACGCACACAAAGCCGGATGGGCTGGAACACGCCGCCTGTCACCCTGGGCGATTATGGCGAGAATGATGTGGTGCGCGCCGCCATCGCGCTGATCGGGTTTGGCGCCTTGAGGACTGAAGATGCGCGATACTTCCGGACTGAAACCGATGAGGCGGGCGAAGAGCTCAATGGCGCCAAAACCTATCAGATGGTGATCCCATCAGAGGGGGTTCCGGTTGAGGCCTTCTGGTCGCTCAGTCTTTACGAGCCAGATGCAGATGGTCGCCTCTTCTTCTATGAGACGCCGCTCGACCGGCACTCCATCAATTCTGGCTCCTCAGACCTTGTTCGCGCCGCAGACGGCTCGATTGTTCTTCAGCTGTCTCGAGAGCGGCCAACCTCTGACGGCATCGTCTGGATCCCCACGCCTGCGGGCAAGTTTGAAGCCATCTTCCGCACCTATGAGCCTCAAGAGGCCGTGATCGTTGGCAGCTGGTCCGTGCCGCCTATAGAGCGCATCCACTGACAGGACGAATTGCCTCAGCCTCCAGTTCTCACTTTCCGTTTCAGCAAGAGCCGGCGACCGTTAGTCTGGTGAAATCTGACAATTGGAGGGTGACATGTCCCGACTTCACCAACACGCCGAGCACCATCTCGTCGCCCGTGTCGGCTGGCTGCGTGCCGCGGTGCTGGGCGCCAATGACGGCATCGTCTCCACCGCCAGCCTGATTGTGGGGGTCAGCGCGGCGTCTGCGGCGACGTCGGATGTCCTAATCGCCGGGGTGGCGGGTCTCGTCGCCGGGGCCATGTCCATGGCGGCCGGGGAATATGTCTCGGTCAGCTCCCAGTCTGACACCGAGAAAGCCGATCTGTCGCGCGAACGCGCCGAGCTCCGCGATCAGCCAGAATTCGAGCGTGAGGAGCTGGCCCGCATCTATATGGAGCGCGGCCTTGAGGAAGGCCTCGCCTTTCAGGTGGCGGACCAGCTGATGGCGAAGGATGCGCTCGGCGTGCATGCCCGCGAGGAGCTGGGCATATCCGAGATCACCACGGCGCGCCCGATCCAGGCGGCGTTCACCTCGGCGGCGACGTTTGCGGTGGGCGCAGCCCTGCCCTTGCTGATGGTTCTTCTGATGCCGGCCCAGCTACTTAGCGCGGGCGTCAGCGCGGCCTCCCTGGTGTTTCTGGCTCTTTTGGGCGGTGTCGGCGCGAAAGTCGGCGGCGCCAATGTCACCAAGGCGGCGGTGCGCGTCACCTTCTGGGGGGCGCTCGCCATGGCGCTGACGGCGGGCATTGGCGCGATGTTTGGGGCCGTGGTTTAGCGCCCTCGGTGCGCGCTGCGGCATGGAGCCACGCTTCACAGCCCGCTTCAGGTATGGAAGTCAGGCGCTTGCCCCCTGCCCGCCTTCAAGGATGACTGACATGTATGAAGACCGTGTCCGCCGCCGCGACCTGATGGACCGTATTGTCAGCGCGGATGACGCCGCCGCGATGATCAAGGACGGCATGATGGTGGGGATGAGCGGCTTCACCCGCGCCGGCGAAGCCAAGGCGGTGCCCATGGCGCTGGCCGAACGGGCGAAGACGCATCCCTTGCAGATCAGCCTGATCACCGGCGCGTCACTCGGCAATGATCTCGACAAATCCCTGATGGAGGCGCACGTCCTCAAGCGGCGCATGCCGTTTCAGGCGGACCCGGCGCTGCGCAAGGCCATCAATGCCGGCGAGGTGATGTTCGTCGATCAGCATCTGTCGGAAACCGTCGAGATGCTGCGCACGCGCCAGCTCGGCCCGGTGGATGTGGCGATTGTCGAGGCCGTCGCGATTACCGAGCAAGGCGGGATCATTCCGACCACCTCGGTGGGCAATTCGGCGAGCTTTGCGATCCTCGCCGAGAAGGTGATCGTGGAGATCAACCTCACCCAGTCTCACAATCTTGAAGGCCTGCACGACATCTTCATACCCACTCGGCGACCGGTGCGGATGCCCATTCCTATCGTTTCGCCCGAGAGCCGGGTGGGCATGCCCTTCATACCGATCGATCCCGAGAAGATCGCCGCCATCGTCATTTCCGAAAAGCTCGACAGCTCCGCCCCGGTCGCGGACCCGGATGACGAGACGCGCGCCATCGCCGGTCACCTCACGGATCTCTTGAAGCATGAAGTCAAGCAGGGCCGGCTGACCGAGACCTTGCAGCCGCTACAGGCGGGGATTGGCAATATCGCCAATGCGGTGATGCACGGGCTGATCGATACCCCGTTTCATAATCTGAAGATGTATTCCGAGGTCCTGCAGGATTCCACCTTCGACCTCTTTGATGCGGGCAAGCTCGATTTCGCCTCGGGTTCCTCCTTCACCCTGTCCAAGGACCGCTATCATCAGGTGATGGCGGACTTTGCGCGCTACAAGTCCAAGCTGATCCTGCGCCCGCAGGAAATCTCCAACCACCCCGAGGTGGTGCGGCGCCTCGGGATCATCTGCATCAACACGGCGCTCGAGTTCGACATCTACGGCAACGTCAACTCGACCCATGTGGCGGGCACGCAGATGATGAACGGGATCGGCGGATCAGGCGATTTCGCCCGCAATGGTCATATGTCGATCTTCGTCACCAAGGCGACCGCCAAGGGCGGCGGCATTTCCTCGGTCGTGCCCATGGTCAGCCATGTGGATCATAACGAGCATGATGTGGACATCCTGATCACCGAGCACGGGCTCGCGGATCTGCGCGGCCTCGCCCCGCGCGAACGCGCGCCGCTGATCATTCAGAACTGCGCGGACCCCGCCTATCGCGAGCATTTGCAGGACTATTACGACCGGGTGCTCAAGCGCGGCGGACATACGCCTCATGTGCTCGAAGAGGCGTTGTCCTGGCATGTGCGACTGACCGAAACCGGCCGGATGAACTGACCTACGATCAGCCCGACATCGCGGCATAGGTCGCGAAGACCACAATGGCGAGCGCGAGCCCGCCAAGCGCGATCACCAGCGGGCGCGACAGGGTGATTGCGGGCTGCGCTTCGGGGCTCTCACCTCCCTGCGCGACCATTACAAGCCGCACCGCGACGATGATCAGCGGGACCGACAGGACGAGGCCGAGCCATTCCAGCACGAACAGATTGTGCGGCATGGCGACCGGGGACACCGGGAAGAGGCCGCCCAGATCGATGGCGTAGACCACGAAGTACCCAAGCCCTGCCAGCCCCGCGAGCAAGCCCTTGCTGTAGGTCCGCAATCCCATGAACCAGGCGAGGATGAAACTGCCCAGGCCCAGCACGGTCAGGAAGATATTGAACCCTGCCAGCACGATCGCCGGATAGGCGCTGAAGTCGCGGGCTTCGATCGGGCCGCCCGGGATCATCAGACAGAGATTGAAGGCGGAGAGCGCAAGCAGCGCGGCGGCGATCTGGCGAAGACGCATGACAGCCTCAGTATTGGCTTTCAAAACTGGCCTGTGCGGCGGCGTAGGCGCTCGCCCAGGCCCATTGGAAGTTATAGCCGCCCAGCCAGCCTGTAACGTCGACGCATTCTCCGATGAAATAAAGGTTTGAAACTATACGGCTCTCCATCGTCTTCGATGAGAGACCATCCGTGTCGACGCCGCCACGCGTCACTTCGGCGGTGCGCCAGCCTTCCGTACCCGCAGGCTTCAGGCGCCAGTCGGACAAGGTTCTTGCGAGCGCTTCAAGATCAGCATGGGAGACATCCGCCAGCCGGGGCCAGTCCGGCATCAGACCGGATTGCGCCATATAGTCGACAAGGCGCTTGGGCAGCAGGGTTTCCAGCGCTTTGCTCAGCGATTTCATCGGCATGTCGCGCTTGAGCGCCTTGAGCTGATCGGCGCCAAACTGACCGGCGAACAGATCAATGCCGATCTCCTCGCCGGGTGACCAGTAGGAAGACACTTGCAGGATCGCCGGGCCGGACAGGCCTCTATGGGTGAAGAGCATGGCTTCTTCAAACCGCCCCTGCCCTGCGCGTGCGATGACGGGCGTCGCGACCCCGGACAGGCTGGCGAACTGCTCCTTGATCTGACCCTCAAAGGTCAGCGGCACCAGCGCCGGTTCGGGGGTGATCACCTCATGGCCGAACTGTCGCGCCAGATCATAGGCGAAGCTGCTGGCGCCGATCTTCGGGATGGACAACCCGCCCGTCGCCACGATCAGGCGTTGGGCTTTCACCGGTCCTTGTGAGGTTTCGAGGTGAAAGGCGCCGTCCGCATGGCGCACCTGCCTGATCTCGACGCCCAGTTTGAGCTCCGCGCCGACGCTCTCCATCTCGTCGAGCAGCATCTGGATGATCGCGCCGGACTTCTGGTCACAGAAGAGCTGACCCAGTGTCTTCTCATGCCAGCTCAGACCGTGACGCTCCATGAGCGCCAGAAAATCTGTAGGCGTGTAGCGCGCCAGTGCGGATTTGGCGAAATGGGGGTTCTGGGAGAGGAAGCACGACGCCCGTGTTCCCAGATTGGTGAAATTGCAGCGCCCGCCGCCGGAAATCCGGATCTTTTCGGCGGGCTTGCTCGAATGATCCAGAACCCGGACCGACAGACCCAGAGCGCCCGCCTGCGCCGCATAGAACAGTCCGGCTGCGCCTGCGCCCAGAACCACGGCGTCATAAATCTTGGACTGGGTCATCTGGCGTCCGCTCAAGGCAGGGGAACGAAAACGGTATGCGCAGCGTAATAAGGACAGCCTGCATTCCCACGCAAGCGCGGCCTGCCTAAACTGTCAGCGAATCCCGACGTGAAGGAGCCTCGTCATGACCGCTTATGTGATCAATCCGCCGGTTGAAACGATGGTGCCGGTGGAAGGCGGTGGTCAGTTTCCGGTGAGGCGCATTTACTGCGTCGGGCGCAATTACGCCGACCATGCCCGTGAAATGGGCGCTGACCCGGATCGCGAGGCGCCGTTCTTTTTCTCCAAGCCTCGCGATGCAGTCGCAACGCGCCCCGAAGTCGCCTACCCGCCCGCCACGCAGGACCTTCATCACGAGGTGGAGCTGGTTCTGGCGCTGGGCGCCGGCGGGACTGATCTGAGCCCGGAACGGGCGAAGATGCTGATCTATGGCGCAGCCGCAGGGGTGGACCTGACACGGCGCGACCTTCAGGCCGAGGCCAAGAAGGCTGGGCGGCCCTGGGACGCATCCAAGGGTTTTGACCAGTCTGCGCCCATCGGCCTGATCCGTCCCGGGCAAGCGCCGGAAAGCGGCGCCATAAGCCTGAGCGTCAATGGTGAGACGCGCCAGACAGGCGATCTCGAACAGATGATCTGGTCAAGTGCCGAAGTGGTGTCACACCTGTCAGGCCTTTTCCGGCTTGAGCCGGGCGATCTCATCTATACCGGCACGCCGGCGGGGGTTGGGCCGGTGATGCCGGGGGACCAGGTGGAAGCGGTCGTCTCAAATCTGCCTCCCCTTCGCTTCACCCTGGTCTGACCGGGTCAAAGCGCTCCGCCTTATGCGGCTCTGGCGAAGACAGGCGGTGCGGCTTGCCCGTCTGCGCGGTCCTGTCTACATGCGGGCGGTGCGAAAGGACAAGTCATGAGCGAGCCGTTCAAGACCTCGGTCGATCTCCAGGGCGAGGACATTCATTGGGATCCCGACAAGGGCCTCTCCTATGGCCGCTATCTGGGACTCGAACAGGTGCTCAGCGCCCAGGCCCCGCTGACCGATCAGCATGACGAGATGATGTTCATCATCATTCATCAGGCGTCCGAGCTGTGGCTGAAGCTCTGCCTGCACGAGCTCGACGGCGCCCTCGCCCATCTACAGAACGATGAAGTGCGTCCGGCGATGAAGATGCTCGCCAGGATCGCGCGCATCCAGGAACAGCTGACCCAGTCCTGGTCGGTGCTATCGACCATGACGCCCGCCGATTACCTGAAATTCCGCGACGCTTTGGGGCAAAGCTCGGGCTTTCAGAGCCATCAATACCGCATTCTCGAATATCGTCTGGGCAACAAGAACGCAGCCCTGTCTCGCGTCTTCGCCAATGAGCCCGAAGCGCATGCGGCCGTTACCCAGGCCCTTCATGCGCCCTCGCTTTATGACGAGACGCTCAAGCTTGCCGCGCGTCAGGGCGCGAAGGTGCCTGAAGCCCAACTCGACCGCGATTGGTCGCAATCCTACGAACCGTCCGCCGAGATCGAAGCCATGTGGCGCGAGGTCTATCTCGACACGGCGCGCTGGTGGGAACTCTATGAATTTGCGGAAAAGCTGGTCGATCTGGAACAAAAGTTCCAGCAATGGCGCTTCAACCATATGAAGACCGTCGAGCGTATCATCGGTTTCCGCCGCGGCACCGGCGGTTCGGGCGGAGTGAGTTATCTCGTCAAGGCGCTCGATCTGCGTCTGTTCCCGGAACTCTGGACCGTCCGCACCCAACTTTGATCAGGAGGCGCACATGCGCAGCTTTTACATCTTCATCAAATGCGAGCTGGGTCGCACCTATGACGTCGCCTCCGCGATCGTGGACACGGTGAGCGAGACGCGTCAGGTGCATTCGGTGTCCGGCGAGTTTGATCTCTTGGCCCAGTTTGCGGTTGAGGATGATGCGGATATCGGGCGCTTCGTGAACAAGTCCGTCCAGACCATTTCCGGGGTGAAGGACACCCAGACCCTGATCTGTTTCAACGCCTTCACGCCTGATCGCGGACAAGGGCTCGACTGATCATGCATTTTGGCGTTTTCGACCTCTTCAAGATCGGCGTCGGTCCGTCGAGCTCGCACACCGTGGGGCCGATGAAGGCCGCGCGCCTGTTCCTGGAGCGCGTGGAGGAAGAGCATGGCCTTGAGAAGGTCGCGCGCGTGCAGGCGGAAGCCTATGGCTCGCTGGCGCTGACGGGCTCGGGTCACGCCACTGACAAGGCGATCCTGTGGGGTCTGGAAGGCGTGACGCCTGAAGGCGCCGATCCTGATGCCCTGCCAGCCCGGATCGAGCGCATCACATCCGAGAAAACCCTCAAACTGCTGGACCGCCGCGAGATCGACTTCGACCGGGAACACGACCTGCTGTTCCGGGGCGAGAAACGCCTTCCCTTCCACTCAAATGCGATGAAATTCATGGCCTTTGACAAGGAAGGTGAAGTCCTGCGCGAAGAAATCTGGTACTCCATTGGCGGCGGTTTCGTCATTGATGAAGCCGAGGCGGGCCGCAACTCTGCGGCCGAGGCGCTCAAGGGGGAACCCTATCCGTTCAATTCCTGCGATGAGCTTCTGGAGATCTGTGATCGCGAAGGCCTGACCATCCCCGAGCTGATGATGGCCAATGAAACCGCTTTCCGTGAGGAGGGCGAGGTGCGCGGCTGGATCGCAAGGGTCACCGAGACCATGGAAGGCTGCATTGATCGCGGTCTGGGGCAGCGCGGGGTGCTTCCCGGCGGTCTCAACGTGAAGCGCCGCGCGCCGGTCATGCGCGAAAAACTGATGGCGGAAGCCGCCCGCGCCGAGACGGACCCCCTCGCCTCCATGGAATGGGTCAATCTCTGGGCCATGGCGGTGAATGAAGAGAACGCGGCGGGCGGCAAGGTCGTCACCGCGCCCACCAATGGCGCGGCGGGGATCATCCCTGCGGTGCTGCGCTATTATGATCGTCATCATCGACGGTCCAATGATCCGGACGCCATTGCGCGCTTCTTCCTGACCTCCGCCGCCATTGGCGCGCTCTACAAGCAGAACGCGTCCATTTCGGGCGCCGAAGCCGGCTGCCAGGGTGAAGTCGGCGTCGCCTGCTCCATGGCGGCCGGCGGTCTGGCCGCGGCGCTGGGCGGCACGAACCGTCAGATCGAGAACGCCGCCGAGATCGCCATGGAGCATAATCTGGGCCTGACCTGCGACCCGGTGGGTGGGCTGGTGCAGATCCCCTGCATCGAGCGCAACGCCATTGGCGCGATCAAGGCGATCAACGCCGCCCGCCTCGCCTTGATGAGCCAGGATGCCGATTACAAGGTGTCACTGGACCAGGTGATCGAGACCATGGCCCAGACCGCAGCGGACATGAATGACAAGTACAAGGAAACCTCCACCGGCGGTCTCGCGGTGAACGTCCCGGTGTGCTGATCTCTTTTCAGTCCTGACGAACAAAAAACCCCGGAGTGCGTGCCCCGGGGTTTTCTGTTTTCAGAGAGGTCAGCCGCTTAAGCCGCCAGGCCGTCCGCCACGGTGTACTTGGCTTCGGTCTTCTCGGCGATCTCCTCAAGGGTGACGCCGTCAGCCAGTTCGACGAGCTTGAGGCCGTCCTCGACCACGTCGAATACGCCCAGCGTGGTGATGACGCGGTCCACGCAGCCCTTGCCGGTCAGCGGCAGGGAGCATTCCTTGAGCAGTTTGGTCTCACCCGCCTTGTTGGTGTGATCCATGATCACCACGACGCGCTGCACACCGGCAACGAGATCCATCGCGCCGCCCATGCCCTTGACCATCTTGCCCGGGATCATCCAGTTCGCGATATCGCCTTTTTCAGACACTTCCATCGCGCCCAGAATGGACAGGTTGATGTGACCGCCGCGGATCATCGCGAAGCTGTCCGCCGAGCTGAAATAGCTCGTCTTCTTCAGCTCGGTGATGGTCTGCTTGCCGGCATTGATCAGGTCGGCGTCCACCTCGTCCTCGGTCGGGAACGGACCCATGCCCAGCATGCCGTTCTCCGACTGCAGGGTGACGTCCATGCCGTCGGGGATGTGGTTGGCCACCAGCGTCGGGATGCCGATGCCGAGGTTCACATAGAAGCCGTCCTGCAGCTCTTTCGCCGCGCGTTCAGCCAGTTGTTCTCTGGTCCAAGCCATAACTTTGATCCTCCCGCTTAGGCGCGCACAGTGCGTTGCTCGATGCGTTTTTCGAACGTGCCCTGGACAAGACGCTGAACGAAAATGCCCGGCGTGTGGATGTGATCGGCGTCAAGCTCGCCGTTCTCGACGATTTCCTCGACCTCGGCGATGGTCACCTTGCCGGCCGTCGCCATCATCGGGTTGAAGTTCCGTGCGGTCTTGCGGAAGACGAGATTGCCCGCCTTGTCCGCTTTCCAGGCCTTCACGATGGAGATGTCGGCCACCAGGCCGGTTTCCATGATGTAGGTCTCGCCGTTGAATTCCTTGTGCTCCTTGCCTTCAGCGACCAGCGTGCCGACGCCGGTCTTGGTGTAGAAGCCCGGAATGCCGGCGCCGCCTGCGCGGATGCGCTCGGCCAGCGTGCCCTGGGGGTTGAATTCCAGCTCCAGCTCGCCGTTCAGATACTGTTTCTCGAAGGTCTTGTTCTCTCCCACATAGGAGGAGACCATCTTCCTGATCTGACGGGTCTGAAGCAGCAGGCCGAGGCCGAAATCATCAACGCCCGCATTGTTGGAGATGACGGTCAGATCCTTGGCGCCGCTGTCGCGCAGAGCCGTGATCAGGTTCTCCGGAATGCCGCACAGCCCGAAGCCGCCCGCCATCACAGTCATGCCGTCAAAAGTGAGCCCGTCTAGGGCTGTTTTTGCGTCTGGGTAGACCTTGTCCGCCACTGCGCCGTCTCCTTCCCTGAGTAATTCAACGCTCGTTTAATTTGGTCCGGTTTATAGCCGTTTCCAGACTGAAAACCAGCCCCTATTCCGTTGTCGGGGGCTTCTGGTCCGGATGCGCCTCGCCCCGGTGACGGTCAATCTCGACGCCAAGAGCACCGCCGAAAAAGACCGCATAGGAGGTCCAGTAGACCCATAACAGAAAGACGATCAGCGTGCCCAGCGGTCCGTATGTGCTGGGGTTCACGATTGTCGCCACATAGAGGGTGAACCCCTTGGAGGCGACCAGCCAGATCGAGCCTGCGGTGGTCGCGCCGATGATGGACGCCGTCCAGCTGGTTTCACCCGCCCGCTGCATCACAAAGCGATAGAGGAGCACCAGCGCCGTGATCATTGCGAGATAGGAGATCGACCATTCATTGATCAGGCTGGCGCCGAAATCGGCCGCATCGCTGCCCAGCATCCGCAGGGCCGGTCGGATCATGTTGGGAATGGTCAGGATGGCGAGGTTCGCCATAACCAGCAGCGCCCCGCCCGCAATCACCGCGCCCATGGCGAGCAGATTGAAGTGCAGGATGTTGCGCAGATCGCCTCGCCTCGCGATCTGGTTCAGGCCTGCAATGATGGCCTTGGCCCCTCGCGCCGCTGCGAACCAGGCGATGAACAGCGCGATCACGCCCTGCACGGTCAGGGAGGTGTTGGATGAGCCGGCGAGCTGGGACAATTGCGAGGTCAGGAAGGTATGCGCCGAGGGCGGCAGGACGGCTGTCACCTGCAGGCGGGCCACCTGCGCGACGGCGTCATCCTCGGAGAACACAAGACCATAGACCGACGCCGCCACCAGCACGGCGGGCACCAGCGCCAACAGACCAAAGAATCCGGCCCCGCCCGCAAACAGCATCACTTCACGCGCCATCATGCGATCGATTGCGCGAACGGTGACCTTGAGCGCTGGAATGTCCCAGGCGCGGCGGATCAGGGATTTCAGCTTGATCAGCGACATGGAGCGCAGCGTTCAGACCTGTGTGAGACACGGCTCCGGGCGCCGATCGCCTGGAGTCGCGTCTGTTTAGCCCTTCTTGGTCCAGGCTGTCAGCCTAATCCCCCGTCGTTTTTCAGGCTTGCAATCTCTGCATCCGAAAAGCCCCAGTCTCTCAGCACGGTTTCGGTATGCTCACCGGGGACGGGCGCCACGCTCTGGATCGCGCCGGGCGTGCGCGAGAAGCGCGGCGCGGGCGCCGCCTGACGCACGCCCTCCACCTCCACAAAGACCCCGCGCGCCTTCATGTGCGGGTTTTCAGCGGCGGCTTTTGTATCCAGCACGGGCGCGAAACAGGCGTCGGTTCCGTCCAGCAGATCGATCCAGTGCGCCTGGGGCTGGCTGGCGAAGGTCTCTTCAAAGGTCTGGCGCATGGCTGGCCAGCTCTTTGCGTCATACTGAGCCTGCATGGCGGGGTGATCAGACAGGCCAAGCTTGTCGATCAGAAGCTGGAAGAACTCCCCCTCCAGCGCGCCGATGGACACGAAGGCATCGTCCGCGCAGCGATAGGCGTCATAAAAGGGCGCGCCGCCATCGAGCAGGTTCTCCCCGCGCGGCTGGCTCCACATGCCGATGGCGTCGAGCTGATGGACCGCGCCCATGAGATGGGCCGCACCGTCCACGATGGCGGCGTCCACCACCTGTCCTTCGCCAGTCGTGCGCGCATGGTGCAGCGCCGCCAGAACCCCCACTGCGAGATACATGGACCCGCCGCCGAAATCGCCCACCACATTGACGGGCGGCACGGGCTTGTCCTTCGGGCCGATGGCGTCGAGCACGCCGGTCAGCGCGATATAATTGAGGTCATGACCGGCGGCATGGGCGAGCGGGCCGTACTGACCCCAGCCGGTCATGCGGCCATAGACCAGCGCCGGGTTGGCCTTGAGCGCCTCTTCGGGGCCCAGCCCCAGACGCTCCATCACACCGGGCCGATAGCCTTCAAGCACGATATGTGCGCTCTTCATCATGCTCAGGCAGGCTTTGACCGCGCCTGGGCTCTTGAGATTGAACGCTGCAGAACGCCGTCCGCGCGCCAGCACTTCGGCAGGGCCTCCGCCGCCGGCATGGGGGCGATCAATGCGCACCACCTCCGCGCCCAGATCGCTCAGCAGCATCGCGCAGAAGGGCGCGGGGCCCAGTCCAACAAATTCCAGGACTTTAACGCCACGCAAAGGGCCTTGTGCTTTCGTATCGGTCAGCATGAGCAAAATCGCTTTGTGACAATTTCAGGAATCAAAGTTTTGACACTGAACTCAGAACGACACAATCTTGTCGCCTCGGGTCGAGGGGGGCAGACGGGGCGGATGTTTTCCATTGCAGTCATGGGCGATGACGCCAGGGCGCAGGAAACCGCTGAGCATTTGGCTCAAATGGGGTTTCAGGTCGCGCGTCATATCGAACCGGGCTGTGAGGCCGTCGTCAGCTTCGCCTCCGTCAGTTCTGATCTGTCTTCTGAAATCCTGCATCTGGCGATTGGCGGCCATGCGGCCGAGGACGTCGCTGCTCGCCTTCCCGACAATGCGCATCCGATCCAGATCGCGTCGCGCCTGCGCGCCCTGTCGCGTCTGAAGGTCCTGGAGCACACAGCCCAACTGCGTCTGAAAAGCGCGCAGGAAGCCGGCTATCAGCCCGCGCCCGTGCCCGTGAACCAGGACGACTCCACGGTGCTGTTCGTGGGCGCGCCCGGCCCGTCCTTCATGCGCCTGCAGTTTGCGATGTCGCGCGCCGGCATCCAGACGATCGCCGCATTCTCGACCTTCAATGCGTTCGATTACCTGCACGAGCGCACCTTTGACGCGGTGATCCTGAATACGCGTCCGGACGCCGGTCTGGCCCATACGGTGTGCTCGGCCATGCGCCGCAACACCCGGCTCTATCACACGCCGGCGATCCTTCTGACCGCGGACACCGATTACGCGGGCGCGGATGAAGCCTTTGCCCGCGGGGCGTCCGACATCCTGTCGGACAACGCCAGCAATGATGAAATGCGTGATCGCGTGATGGCGCTGGCGTCCGAACGTCGACGCCGCCGTCTCGCCAAGGCCCGCCTTGAGGCCTGTCGCCTGCCCAGCCTGCTCGATACCGAGTCAGATCTCTACAATGAACGCTTCGGCCGCGTGCATCTTCAAAGCCTGATGGACCATGCCGCGGCGCGTCTCGAGCCGATGAGCCTGATCATGCTGGGCGTCAGCGCGCCTCAGGACGCCGGGGCGAACGGTTTCGCCAAGGCGACTAACCAGTTTGCCGGCATGCTGCGCCACTGCGTGCGCGCCGAGGACTTCGTGGTGCGCCTGGCCCGGGACCGCTTCCTCATCGCCCTGCCCAGCACGCCTCAGACAGAAGCGAAAATGGTGTCCAACCGGGTCTCCGCGATCGCCGAGTGCACCGCCTATGAAGGGGCGGATCCGCTCAAGCCCTTCCGGCTCGAACTGACCCCCTCCATCGAGGACGCCGCAGGCGAAACCCAGGCCGACGCGCTGATCGAGCAGATGGTGCGCCGGTCGAACGTCCTGCCCTTCAGCTCCGCCAAGACCGGCTAGGCGGCCTCCTTGGCTTTCCGTGCGGCGTCCGCCACGGGCGCCAGAAGACGCAGCGCGCCTTTCAGACGATCCATGGGCTCAGGGAAGTCCCCCTTGAGAACCAGCGTGTTGTCCGGCCGCAGCTTGTAATCGGCCGGACGTTTCGTCATCAGCTCAACCAGAGCCGCCGGATCGCCGAAGCCATGCTCGCGGAAGGTCGCGACCGCGCCTTTCGGACCGGCATCGAGCTTGGCGACATTCGCCCGCTTGCACAGGGCCTTAAGCGCCACAACCTGCAGCAGGCTCTCAACTTCATCGGGCAGCTTGCCGAACCGGTCGATCAGCTCGGCCGCAAAGCCTTCGCGCTCCTGCTTGGTGTCCAGAGACGACAGACGGCGATAAAGCGCCATGCGTACATCCAGATCGGGCACATAGTCCTCGGGGATCAGCACCGCCGCGCCCACATTGATGGCGGGCGACCAGTCGCGCTCCTCAAGGCTCATATCGCCCTGCAGGCTCGCCACGGCTTCTTCCAGCATGGACTGGTACAGCTCCACGCCCACATCCTTGATGTGGCCCGATTGCTCCTCGCCCAGAAGATTGCCGCCGCCCCGCAGGTCAAGATCATGGCTGGCCAGAGTGAAGCCTGCGCCCAGACTATCGAGCGATTGCAGGATCTTGAGCCGCTTGTCCGCCGTGGCGGTCAGCTTCTGGTTCGCCGGCGTCGTCAGATAGGCATAGGCGCGCGCCTTGGCCCGACCGACCCGACCGCGCAGCTGATAGAGCGGCGCCAGGCCGAACATGTCCGCGCGGTGGATGATCATGGTGTTGGCGGTCGGAATATCGATGCCGGATTCCACGATGGTCGTGGAGACCAACACGTCATACCGCCCTTCATAGAAGGCCGTCATGATGTCTTCGAGTTGCCCGCCCGCCATCTGGCCATGGGCGATGACAAAGCTCACTTCGGGCACCTGCTCGCGCAGGAAGCTGGCGATATCCTCAAGGTCGGAAATACGCGGAGCGACATAATAGCTCTGCCCGCCGCGATAGCGTTCGCGCAGCAGGGCCTCGCGCACCGTCACGCTGTCAAACGGCGTCACATAGGTGCGCACGGCCAGACGATCGACCGGCGGCGTGGCGATGATCGACAAATCGCGAATGCCCGCCATGGACAGTTGCAGCGTCCGCGGAATGGGTGTCGCCGTGAGTGTCAGCACGTGGACGTCTGTCTTGAGCTCTTTCAGGCGTTCCTTGTGCTTGACGCCAAAGCGCTGCTCCTCGTCGATCACCAGAAGGCCGAGATCGGCGAACTTCACCGTCTTGGCGAGAATGGCGTGGGTGCCGATGACGATCTCGCAGGTGCCATCCGCCAACTCCTTGCGGGTGGCGGTGGCTTCCTTGGTCGAGACGAGGCGCGAGAGCTGGCGCACCTTCACCGGCCAGCCCTTGAAGCGTTCCTCGAAGGTCTTGAAGTGCTGACGCGCCAGCAGGGTGGTCGGGGCGACAATCGCCACCTGACGTCCGCTCATGGCGGCCACGAACGCGGCGCGCAGCGCCACTTCGGTCTTGCCGAACCCCACATCGCCACAGATCAGCCGGTCCATGGGCCGACCCTTGGCGAAGTCGGAAAAGACATCGTCGATGGCGTTGAGCTGATCATCCGTCTCCACATAGGGGAAGCGCGCGGCGAACTCCTCATAAAGCCCGCTCGGAGGCGTAATGATCTCGGCGTCGCGGGCATTGCGGGCGGCGGCGATCTTGATCAGCTGATCGGCCATGTCGCGCAGGCGCTGCTTGGCCTTAGCCTTGCGCGCCTGCCAGGCGCCCGCGCCCAGACGGTCAAGCTGCGCGGTTTCGCTGTCCTGGCCATAGCGCGACAGAAGTTCGATATTCTCCACCGGCAGGTAGAGCTTGCTCTCCCCGGCGTATTCGAGCTCCAGACAATCGTGGGGCGCTTCGCCCACCGACAGGGTTTTCAGGCCCAGATAACGCCCCAGACCGTGATCGGCGTGAACCACCAGATCACCCGGCGTCAGCGCGCCCGCTTCTGCAATAACATCAGCGGATTTCTTGCGGCGACGCGGCCGCGCCAGACGGTCGCCCAGGACATCCTGTTCGGCGATGATCGCGAAATCCGACGTCTCGAAGCCATGTTCCAGCGGCAGCACGATCCGGGAGATCGTCTGGCCGCTCATCTTGTTCACGGCGCGCCAGTCATCGGCGGCCATGATGGGTTTTAGGCCATGATCGGACAGCACGCTGGCCAGACGATCAGACGCCCCTTCAGACCAGCTGGCGAACAGGACGCGCTTGCCCGAAGACCTCAGTGAGACTGCGTGTTTGCTGGCTGCTTCAAAGACGTTCTGATCGGCCTGGCGTTCCGCGGCGAAGCTGCGCCCCTGCTTGCCGGACATGTCGATGACGTCATCGCCCGCTTCGTGAAAGGCGGTGAAGCGACGCGTGGCGCGCTGGCCGAGTTGGACGGCCCATTCATCTTCATCAAGATACAGCGATTGCGGCTCAAGCGCGCGATAGGCGGGCGCGCCCATGGCCCCGGCCCCGGATTTCGACGCCAGCTGACGGGCCTCGTAATAGTCGCGGATCTGGGCGAGCCTCTCGTCGAGCGCGTCCTTGGCCAACGGGTCAAGGCCAACCAGAGCGCCCTCGCCCACATAGTCAAACACCGTATCGAGCCGCTCATGAAACAGCGGCAGCCAGTGTTCCGCCCCGGTCGGGCGCGCCCCCGCGCTAACAGAGTCATAGATCGGATCGCCCGAGCCGACCGCGCCGAAATTCTTCAAAAAGCCTGAGCGGAAGCGCGAAATGGCGTCCGCATTCAGAACGATCTCGCTGACCGGTGAGAAGCTGACTGATTTCAGCTGCGTCGTCGTGCGTTGGGTCTCAGGATCAAAGGCGCGCACGGTTTCCAGCACATCGCCGAAGAAGTCGAGCCGCACCGGCTCTTCCGCATCCGCCGGGAAGACGTCGATCACACCGCCGCGAACGGCGTAATCGCCCCGTTCGGTGACGGTGGCGGTGCGCACATAGCCATTCTCTGCGAGGTGCTGTTTGAGCTTTTCTGAATCGAGCACCCCGCCCGGCTTGGCGCTTAGACCGCCGCCGGACAGCGCCGCCTTGGGCGCGCAGCGCTGGATGACGCCCGACACCGTCGAGATCACCAGAAGCGGGCTTGTGTCGGTTGCGTCCCGTTGGGCCAGCGCATGCAGCGCCCCGGCCCGGCGCGCCGCCGTACGCGGGCTGGGGCTGATCCGGTCATAGGGTTGGCAATCCCAGCCCAGAAGCCGCAGCACGGGCAGATCAAGCGCAAAGAACCTTGCCGCCGCCGCAAAGGCGCTGGCGCGGGCTTCGTCGGTCGCGATGTAGAGCCCCACCCCGCCGCGTGCGCGCAAGGCGTCGCAGAAGATCAGCGAGTCAAAGCCTTCCGGCGCGCCGCAAACGGTCAGCGAGTGGGGCGACTGGGCCAGCGTCTTGAAGTCATCCACGTCGAGGCGTCCTCATAGGCTTTCGCCCCCGCGCCAGAATGACGGGGGGTGATTGGTTCTCTGGGTCGTCATCCCGGACTTCATCCGGGACCCATGCCGCGTCCCTACTGGGTCCTGATGTTCGTCAGGATGACGCGGTGTGTTGTGTTAGCTCGATGGACCGTCGCCCTGATCGGCCAGCGCTTCAAAGTCGAAGGCTTTCAGCGCGTCCAGCACCGGCCCCTCATAGTTCGGCGGCGTCTCGATGGTGCCGCAGATCCAGCCATAGACTTCGGTGTCCGGCGCATCGAGCAGACGCTCGAACTCGTCCACTTCCTCCGCCGACAACGAGTAGAGCTTCGTATCTGCAAAGCGGCCCATGATCAGGTCCGCCTCCTTGAAACCCCGCCGCCAGGCGCGGAAGGTCAGACGCTTCAGGCGCGCTTCAGGGTCAATCGGCGTGTTCGGATCGGAAAACGGATTATCACTCATAAGAGCGCATATAGCGCGCGGGTGCGGACGGGTGAAGGGCGAGACTTTCCCGAATCCAGTTGACGGGCGATGCTAGCGCCATGCGCCCACAATCGCTCTTCCCGCTGTTTGCTGATCTCACCACGCTCAAGGGCGTGGGGCCGCGGCTTGCGGCCCTGATGGAGAAGGTGGCGGGACCACGGGTGAAGGATCTCGTCTTCACCGCGCCCACCGGATTGGTGGACCGCACGCACCGGGTGTCGATCTCCGATGCCGGAGATGCCGGCGCGCAGATGCTGGTCACCATCGAGGCGGAAGTGGAGGCGCACATTCCCCGCCCGACGATGAAGCAGCCCTACAAGGTGCGGATGCGCGACGAGACGGGCTGGCTGCATCTCGTCTTCTTCAATGCCAAATCCGATTATCTGCGCCGCATGCTGCCTGAAGGGTCCCGCCGGATCGTGTCGGGCAAGGCGGAACGCTTCGCCAGCGAGATCCAGATCGTCCATCCCGACCTGATCGCCGATCCCAGGGAAATCGAGGACGCGGACCTGTTGCAGCCTGTCTATCCGCTCACCGCCGGGCTTTCGATCAATGTCATGCGCAAGGCCATACGCGAGGCGCTCTCCACCCTGCCCGACCTGCCTGAATGGATTGATGGCCCGCTCAAGGCGCGTGAAGGCTGGCTGGGCTGGCGCGAGGCGCTCTTGGAACTGCACGCCCCGCAATCAGGGCTCGATCTCGAACCGGCCGCGCTGGTCCGCAAGCGCCTCGCTTTTGATGAGCTCTTCGCCCATCAGCTGGCGCTGAAACTGGCCAGGCGCGATCGCAAGGCCCGCAAGGGGCGGCCCCTGTCGGGCGATGGCCGGATCGTCGCCAGGGTGCTCGAGCATGCCCCCTTCGCCCCCACCGGCGCGCAGATGCGTGCGTTCGAGGCGTGCAAGACCGATATGGACTCAAGCCAGCGCATGATGCGGCTGGTGCATGGTGATGTGGGTTCGGGCAAGACCTTCGTCGCCGCGCTCTGCGCCGCCCACGCCGCCGAGGCCGGGGTTCAGACCGCTTTGATGGCGCCCACCGAAATCGTTGCCCGCCAGCACGCCAAGGTGCTGACAGCCCTTCTGGAACCAGCGGGCGTTTCCGTCGTCGCCCTGACCGGTCGCGACAAGGGCAAGCCGCGCAAGGAGATCGAGGCGCAGATCGTGTCCGGCGAGGCCCAGGTCATCTGCGGCACCCACGCCCTCTTCCAGGACAGCGTCGAGTTTGCCGACCTTGGCCTTGTGGTGATCGACGAGCAGCATCGCTTCGGGGTCTCCGACCGTCGCAAGCTGACCATGAAGGGTCGCGCGCCGGATGTGCTCGCCATGTCCGCAACTCCCATCCCGCGCACACTAACCCTCGCCGCCTTTGGCGATCTCGATGTCAGCCGTCTTGATGAAAAACCGGCGGGCCGCATTCCGCCGGACACCCGCGTCGTCTCCGGCGAACGGCTCCATGAGATTGTCGAAGGATTGAAACGCGCCCTGTCCAAGGGGGAGCGCGCCTATTGGGTCTGTCCGCTTGTTGAAGACAGCGATGTGTCTGATCTGGCCGCCGCCGAGGCGCGCCATCACATGTTGAGTGAGATGCTGCCCCAGGCCCGCATCGGTCTCGTCCATGGACGGATGCCGGCGAGAGACAAGCAGAAGGCGGCCGAAGATTTCCGGGCGGGTGAAATCGATGTTCTGGTGGCCACCACAGTGATTGAGGTGGGGGTCGACGCCCCTGACGCCACCATCATGGTGATCGAGCACGCCGAGCGCTTTGGCCTGGCGCAATTGCACCAGCTGCGCGGACGCGTTGGCCGAGGCGACAAGCCCTCAACCTGCCTCCTGCTCTATCACGGACAGCTTGGGGAGACGGCGCGCGCCCGACTCGAGATCATGCGCAGTTCCGATGATGGCTTCGTCATCGCAGAGGAAGACTGGCGCTTGCGCGGCTCGGGTGACCCGCTGGGGCTCAAACAGTCAGGCCTGCCGGATTACCGAATCGCCGATCTTGCCGCTCATGCCGATCTTCTGGAGCTCGCCAGCGACGCCGCCCAGTACGAAACGGCGCGCGAGGAGGTCTTTGCTGGCGAGCGCGGAGAAGCCCTGCGCACCCTGCTATACCTGTTCGAACGCGATGAGGGCGTCCGCCTGATGCGGTCTGGATGAGATAACGCTGGTGAAGCGTCTGAAATTCTGCTAGAACGCCGCTAATCGATTTATGGCCAGGTTTTCGGTCACAAGCGCTTTGCGCTGAACTCCACTCCCTCCACATGTCGATGTCCGCCACAGCTCCACTCGGGGGTTATGGTGCTTAATTCTTGTCTACAAAAGGACACTCAACAATGGCTACCGGCATTGTGAAATGGTTCAACTCCACCAAAGGCTACGGCTTCATTCAGCCTGACGACGGCTCCAAGGACGTGTTCGTGCACGCTTCCGCCGTTGAGCGCGCAGGCATGCCCGAGCTCAAAGAAGGCCAACGCATTTCTTTCGAAGAAGAAGTGGACAAGCGCAGCGGCAAAACCTCTGCCGGTTCGCTGGCGAACGCCGACTAATCTGATCCTCATCCGATCAGAGAAAACCCCCGGGCCAACGCCCGGGGGTTTTTCTATGCCTGGGTGTCCGACTCCTCATCGGTCTGATCAGAGGGCGGCGTGTCATCGGGCATCAGGCCTGCGCCCGCCTTGCCCGGTTCGGCCTGCGGAATCGCCCCGTCCGGCAGACGGTCCGGCGTGACCATGCCAAAGGAGATGATCAGCTTGGCCGCTTCTTCCACGGTGAGATCGAGCGGAATGGCCTTGGAGCGCGGCACGAAGAGCAGAAAGCCCGAAGTCGGGTTCGGCGTTGTCGGAATGAACACGCCGATCACTTCATCGCCCTTGCCCACAACCGAACGGATCACGCCGCGCCCGGCCGAGGCCACGAACGCCACCGCATAGCTGCCCGCCATGGGGTATTCCACCAGCACCACTTCCTTGAACGAGTTTTGCTGGCCCTGGAACACGGTTTCGACGATCTGCTTCAGAGCCGCATAGATGTTGCGGATCAGCGGCACGCCATTCAGGACGCGCTCGCCCAGATCCAGCAGGCTGCGGCCAAAGATGTTCGCCGCAAGCGCGCCCAGAAGGGTCAGGCCCAGCACCGCGATCAGCAGGCCCATGCCCGGTATGGCGAAAGGCAGATAGCTTTCAGGGTTGTAGCGTGCGGGAACCAGGGGCTTGATGACCCGGTCCACGAACGTGACGAAGCTGTAGATCAGCCAGAAGGTGATGCCGATCGGCGCGGCGACGACGACGCCGGTCAGGAAGCGGTTGCGGAGCCAGCGAAGCACGGGGCGTCACTCCATCTAGAGCGCCCAAATCAGACGCCTGACTGAAATGCCTGTGAACAGGAGCAGAATCAAGGCGGACCCTTGCTGTTCCTCCCCCATGAGGCGTAAGAGTGTGCATATGACCGGCCCCTTCAACCTCCCTCTTTCCGCTTGGCTCCGTTGGGGCCTGATCACCGCTGTGACCGTGTTCATGTCCCTTGTGGCGCTCAGCGCCGTGATCATGCGCGATCAGATCTTCCAGACCTTCCTTGACCCCGGTGTGCCGTTTCAGACCTATGACCGTCCGCCGGCCCCGGATTACACTCAGGACGATGCCTGGGCTGCGCGCCCGGAGGTGCGGATTGGCGATGAAGCAGGCCATCCGGCCGTGTTTTTCATTCACCCGACCACCTATGACGGCGGCTCGCACTGGAACGCGCCCTATGATCGGCCGCAGGAAGCGGTGGAGGTGGCGCAGATCATTCTGCCCAATTATGCAGCGCCCTTCCTCGTGGAGGATGTCCAGCTCTACGCCCCGCGCTATCGCCAGGCCTCACTCTACACCTTCATGAATAATCGTGAGGATTCCGTGCTGGCGCGCGAACTGGCGCAATCGGACGTTCAACGCGCCTTTACGCAGTTCCTGCGTGAGCTTGATCCCGAACAGCCCTTCTTCCTGGTGGGCGTCGGTCAGGGCGGCGCGATCGGGCTTGATGTGCTCGCCCGGCGCGTTGCTCCCGATGAGGACGTGCGTCGACGCCTGATCGCAGCCTACATCATCGAGGCGCCCACCCCGCTCGATCTTCTGGCCGGTCCGCTGTCGACCATACCGGTTTGCACCGATCCGGCTGAAGCGCGATGCCTGACGGGCTGGATTGCGGTCCGCCCTGAAGAGACAGGCCGGATCGAAGCCATAACCCTGCGCTCGCGCGCCATTGATGCACAGGGGCAGATCAGCCCGATCGAGGATCGCGCCCTGTTGTGCGTCAATCCCGTCCTCTGGACGGCGAATGAGGACTACGCCCCGGCCCGCCTGCACAAGGGGGCTGCTGCGGCGGCGGAGCTCAGCCTCAGTGATGCGCCCTCGCCCATGACCAACCAGACCGGCGCGCAATGTCAGGGCGGGCTTCTGATGATCGATCAGCCTCGCGCCCGCGCTCTGCGTCGTCCCGGGCGCTTGGCGGAGGATCGCCGTGTGCGTCCTGCGAACCTGTTCTACATGGACATTCGCGCCAATGCGCAGGCGCGTCTGGACACGCTGCAGGCGATCCTGGCGGACGAAGCGCGATATGCGCCGCCGCTTGATGCCCCGGTCGAGGTCGAGACCGCCCCGATCACGCCGATTGACGGCTAGCGCTCGTTTCGAAGCTTGTTGACGATGTTCGTGGTGGAGAGACCATCCATCAGCGGCGCGAGCACGATCTCGCCGCCGCTTCTGCGCATGAAGTCCGCGCCCGGAAGCTCCTCCGCCACATAGTCTGCCCCCTTGATCATGACATGAGGCGCGACCTCCTCGATCAGGGCGGCGGGCGTGTCCTCCTGGAAGATCACGACCCGGTCAACCATCTCGAGCGAGGCCAGCATGGTGGCGCGGGTCATTTCGTCATTGATGGGACGGTTCTCGCCCTTCAGTCGCTTGACCGAGGCGTCGGCGTTCAGTCCTACGATCAGACGGTCACAGACCGAGGCGGCATGGCGCAGCACCGACAAGTGACCAGGATGCAGCAGATCAAAACAGCCATTGGTGAAACCGACCTTCAGGCCGTTCTGACGCCATTCGTGCGAGAGCTTCGCCATGGCCGGGCGGGACATGATGCGCCAGTCCGGCGCTTCCTGCCCGGCTTCGGCGGCGTCGAGCACTTCTTCAGGGGACACGGTTGCTGTTCCGGGTTTCCCGACCGCGACGCCCGCAGCGAGATCGGCGAAGGCCATCGCATCCTTCAGGGCCGCGCCCGCCGCCATCGCCAGCGACAGGCCGGCCAGAGCCGTGTCGCCCGCACCGGAAACGTCATAGACCTCGCGGGGGCGAGACCTGTGATGATGCACCGCTCCGTTTTCATCCAGAAGCGTCATGCCCGCCCCGCCTCGGGTCACCATGACCGCATCGGTCCGCGCCAGGCTGGTCTTGAGGGCCATGAGCGCATCCGCCGCCGTCTCATCAGAGCGGACAGGCAGTCCGGTTTCCGCTTCCAGCTCGCCCGCATTGGGCTTGATGATGCTGGCGCCGTCATAGCGCGAATAGTCAGAACCGCGCGGATCCACGCTGACTGGCTTTCCGGCCTCGCGCGCCAGAGCAATGGCCGCCTGGACGAGATCGCGCGTGATGACGCCTCGCCCATAGTCTGAAACAATAAGAATGTCAGAGTCTTGAAGGGCTGTCTTGATGCGAGCCAACAAGACCTGCTCCGTCTCGGCGTCTATGGCCGCGCCCGGATCCCGATCCACGCAGAACATCTGCTGGTTGTTGGAGACATATCGGATCTTGGACGGGGTGGGACGGCCTGAGGTTCGCACCACGCCGTCCGCATCGCCACAGGCGGCCTTGACCAGCTCGACTGCGGCTTCACCATCCGCATCCGTGCCCGCCACCGAGATCAGTCGCACTTCACCGCCCAGGCTGGACAGATTGCGCGCCAGATTCCCCGCGCCCCCCAGCATCGCGGTCCGGCGCTTCTCGGAGAGGATCGGCACTGGCGCTTCGCGGGAAATCCGATGCGTATCGCCATAAACGAAGCTGTCATACAGCAGATCGCCCAGCACGACGGCGCGGCGGTTCTGGATGGCGGCCAGGATATGCGCGGCCCGTTCACGCAACATGACGCTCTCCTGAGCGATTAGAGCTGAATGACGGGATTGGACTTGGCCAGCGCGTCAAAGGCCATCAGATCGCGCACCACTTCTTCGAAACGATTCAGCGGGATCATGTTGGGACCGTCTGACGGGGCATTATCCGGGTCCGGGTGGGTCTCCATGAAGACGCCGGCGATGCCCAGAGACACCGATGCACGCGCCAGATGCGGCGCATACTGGCGCTGACCGCCCGACGAGCCGCCCTGACCGCCCGGCTGTTGCACCGCATGGGTCGCATCCATCACGACCGGCGCGCCCGTTTGCTTCATGATCGGGAAGCTGCGCATGTCCACGACAAGAGTATTGTAGCCAAAGCTGGCGCCGCGCTCGGTGGCGATGACATTGGCGTTGCCCGCGCCGGTGATCTTGCCGATCACATTGGGCATGTCCCACGGGGCCAGGAACTGGCCCTTCTTGACATTGATCACCTTGCCGGTTTTCGCCGCAGCGATCAGAAGGTCGGTCTGACGGCACAGGAAGGCCGGGATCTGCAGGATGTCTGCGGCCTCGGCGACAATCGCGCACTGTTCCTCGGTGTGGATGTCGGTCAGCAGCGGCAGGCCGGTGGTCTCCCGAATCTCGTTGAACACATCCATGGAGGCGGACAGGCCAAGCCCCCTCTTGCCGGACAGGCTGGTGCGGTTCGCCTTGTCGAACGAGGTCTTGTAGACGAGCTTCACGCCGGTCCGGTCCGCGATCTCCTTCAGCGCCTGGGAGACCTCGAGGCCATGTTCGCGGCTTTCCAGCTGGCACGGTCCGGCGATGATGGTCAGAGGCTTCTCATTGCCCATTTCCAGCACGCCGCCATGAGGCAGCGGAATTTCAACGACAGTGTTCGGATTCATGAGAAAGCGTCTCCACTTGGCGCTTGGTCCTGGGGCGACTGCGTCGCATCCTGATCCAGAGGATATAAGGCGCCGTATAGCCTGACACCATCCCTCGTCCCAGAAGGCATGCATTCACACCCATGGCCGATCCGAACCCGCCCGTCATTGTCTGGTTTCGACAGGACCTCAGACTGGCCGACAATCCCGCGCTTCAGGCCGCAGCCGCCACCGGCGCGCCTGTGATCCCGGTCTACATTCTGGATGATGACGCTCCCGGCGACTGGAGACCCGGCGGCGCCAGCCGATGGTGGCTTCATCATTCTCTCGCCTCACTTGCCTCCGACCTTCAACAGCTGGGCGGCGAGCTTGCCCTGATGAAGGGCGAGGCGCAGGAACAGCTGGATGCGCTGATCGAACAAACGGGCGCGGACGCGGTCTTCTGGAACCGGCTGTACGAACCCTGGGCGCGCAAGCGCGATGAAGCGATCAAGTCTTCCCTCAAGGATCGTGGCGTCAGGGCGCGATCCTTCAATGGCTCATTGATCGTGGAGCCCTGGGACATCGCCACAAAAACAGGCAATCCCTACAAGGTCTTCACCCCGTTCTGGAAATCGCTGAAAGCCGATCACACGCCTGCAGAACCAACGGGCCGGCCGGACGCCTTGCAGCTTCACGCCCATGAGGGCGGACTGTCGCTCGATGATCTGGACCTTCTACCCACGAAACCGGACTGGTCCGGCGGCCTCCAGGAGAACTGGACGCCGGGCGAAGCGGCGGCCCATGGCCGGCTGGGACAGTTTCTCAAGGCTGCAGTCTCTGACTATTCCGACCGGCGCAATCTGCCCGGTCAAAGCGGCACCTCACGGCTGTCGCCCCATCTGCATTTCGGCGAGATCAGCCCGCGCCAGGTCTGGCATGCGGTCAAGCAATCCGATCATGCCCGAACGGGCGGCGCGGACACCTATCTCAGCGAGATCGCCTGGCGCGAGTTCAGCTACAACTTGCTTTACCACTTCCCTGATCTGCCCGAAGCGAATTTCCAGTCCAAGTTCGACGCGTTTGAATGGGACGAGTGTGAGGACAAGCTGAAAGCCTGGCAAAAGGGCCAGACCGGCTATCCGATCGTGGATGCGGGCATGCGCGAGCTGTGGGCGACGGGGTGGATGCACAATCGCGTGCGCATGATTGTCGCAAGCTTCCTGATTAAGGACCTCTTCATCCACTGGCGTCGCGGTGAGGACTGGTTCTGGGATACGCTCGTGGACGCCGATCTCGCCAGCAATGCGGCATCCTGGCAATGGACCGCCGGCTCGGGGGCGGACGCCGCGCCCTATTTCCGCGTCTTCAATCCGGTCGGACAGTCGGAAAAGTTTGATCCGAAGGGCGACTATCTTCGTAAGTGGATACCAGAGCTTGCGGATTTGCCCGACAAGGTCATTCACGCGCCCTGGACGGCAGAGAAATCCGTGTTGTCCCGAGCCGGAGTGACCTTGGGGGAGACCTATCCCGAGCCGATCGTGGACCATGGTGAAGCGCGCAAGCGCGCCCTCGCCGCATTTGAAAAGATCAAGGACGCCGGATGAGCCCCAATTTGACCTCTCTCAACTCGCCTGCCCGCATCGCCGTCATTGGCGCAGGCGTGTCCGGTCTCGGCGCCGCTTGGGCGCTGCGCAATGTCCATGACGTCACCGTGTTCGAAAAACGCGACCGGCTCGGCGGCCACGCCAATACCGTCCGCATCGATTACGATGGCGCCGAGATCGATGTGGACACGGGATTCATCGTCTTCAATCCGCTCAATTATCCCAATCTGATCGCCCTCTTCGCGCATCTGGGCATCGAGAGCTTCCAGACCGATATGAGTTTCGGCTTCAGCCTGGATCGCCGATTTGAATGGTCTTCCAATGGGCTGTCCGGTCTCTTTGCGGACCCCGCCAACCTTTTCAATCTGCGCTATCTGGGCATGCTGCGCGATATCCTGACCTTCAACCGTCAGGCGCAACGCGACCTGGAAGCGGGTGGATTCGAGGGGCTGAGCCTGGGCCAGTATCTCGACAAGCTGAAACTCGGCGAGGCCTTCCGCACGCAATATCTCCTGCCCATGGGCGCGGCGATCTGGTCGACCTCCGAACATGCGATGGCCGATTATCCGGCCGAGACCTTTGTGCAGTTCTTCAAGAACCACCGTCTGATGCACGCCAAGCGTCCCAAATGGCATACGGTCAAGGGCGGCAGCCGAACCTATGTGCGCAAGATCGAAGCGGATCTTCACGATGCGGGTGTCGCCTTCCGCAGTGAGGCTGTCAGCGTTCGCCGTAATGCGACTGGCGTCACCGTCACCGACGCGACCGGCGAAAGCCATCAGTTCGATGAAGTCATCCTCGCCTGCCATTCCGATCAGGCGCTGCGCCTGCTTTCGGACGCGGACGAGAACGAGCGTCAGATGCTGGGCGCGATCCGTTATGGCGCTAACGAAGCGGTCCTGCACTGCGACACCACCCTGACTCCAGCCCGAAAGGGCGCGCAGGCCGCCTGGACCTATCTGCGCGAAGGGGGTGAAGAAGCGGCGGTCACCTATGACATGAATCGATTGCAGGGCATCCGGTCCGACAGGCCGCTGTTCGTGACGCTGAACCCGGTGCGCCAGCCGCGCGAGGAGACGGTGTTCGGGCGCTATCAGTACGATCACCCGCAATTCAATGCGCCGGCGCTGGCCGCGCAACGGATCTTCAATTCAATCCAGGGCGTGCGCCATACCTGGTTCGCCGGCGCCTGGCTCGGTTATGGCTTCCATGAGGACGGTTTCCGCTCCGGCCTTCGCGTGGCCCTGAGGCTGGGCGGCCAGATTCCCTGGGCGTTCGTCGAAGGCGATGTGGACGGCGGACACTGGGCCCGCCCCGCCCCCTGCAAACCCGCCGCCGCCCATGTCGCGGCCGAGTAATATGGCTGACGCCGCTCCCCCTCCTGGCGCGCTATATATCGGCAAGACCGTGCACGAGCGCCGTGCGCCTTTCCTGCACCGGTTCAGCTACCGGCTGGCGTCGATCCTGCTGGATCTGGACCGCTTGCCGGAGGCCAGTCGTTTGAGCCGGCTCTTCTCGATCGGTCGGTTCAATCTCTTCAGCTTCGAGCCCCGGGATCATGGCCCCCGCGATGGTGGTGATCTGTCAGGCTGGGCGCGGCGGCTTCTATCCGAACACGCGATTGAACTGACCGAATCCGACACCATCACGCTGCTGAGCGCGCCTCGGGTGCTCGGCTATCAGTTCAATCCGCTGTCGATCTATTTCGCCTGCAGCCCTGATGGACGGCTGAAGGGTGTGATCTATCAGGTCCACAACACGTTCGGCGACAGCCATTGCTATGTGGCGAAGGCCCAACCGGGCGACCTACAGACCCATGACGCGGATAAGGTCTTTCACGTTTCGCCCTTCTTTGACCGGGCGGGACGCTATGAGTTCACCCTGCGCGAGCCCGGCGATCGCTTTCATCTAACCATCTTCAAACAGCGTGATGACGGTCCGGATTTCCTCGCGACCATGGCGATGAAACGCGAGGCGCTGACTTCTTCTCGCCTTGTGAAACTATTCGTGACCCAGCCCTTCTCCAGCCTCAAGACCATCCTGGCCATCCACTGGGAAGCCTTGCGTTTATGGATCAAGGGCGCGGTCTATCACAGCCGTGACGCCTCTCACCCTGAAGCGTCCACAGCCCGTCCCGTTTCCCGTTCGGATCGCTCTGGATTTGGCGTCGGACGGAATTAATTGTAAACTTAACGTTATACGCGAGTGCGTAACCGACGGAGCCGCCAATGACCGACTTCGCCGCCGACCCGCTGGTGCGGGCTGATTCTTCGGCTGTTATCGACCGCCTCAAGGGTGTGCCGCGCGGGGTGCGTCTGACCCTGCGCATGCTGCTCAAGCTGAAGGTGGGAACCCTGACCGTTCGCTTGCCGGACGGCCGCGCGATCCAGTTCGAGGGGCGACGACCCGGCCCTGATGCGGTCATGGAGCTCAGCAATTACTCCGTTGTTCGCAAGGTGATCGCTGGCGGAGATGTGGGTTTTGCAGAGAGCTACATGGATGGCGACTGGACCACGCCGGATCTCGCTGCAGTCCTGACCGTCTTTTCCGCCAATCTTGACGAGATGGCGCACATTACACGCGGCGGACCGATCACGCGCTTCTTCCACTGGCTCTATCATCTGAGCCGCGCGAATACGAAAACCCAGGCGCGCAAGAATATCGAGGCCCATTACGACCTCGGCAACGACTTCTACGCGCTGTGGCTGGACGAGACGATGACCTATTCGTCGGCGCGTTTTACCGGCGGCGTCACGGCCCTCAAGGACGCGCAGACCGAAAAATACGCCGCCCTCGCCCGCTCCATGGACCTGAAGGCGGAGCATCACGTGCTGGAAATCGGCTGCGGCTGGGGCGGCTTCGCCGAATACGCCGCCGGCGAAATCGGCGCACGGGTCACATGCCTCACCCTGTCGCCGGCGCAGCGCGATTACGCCATCGCGCGCATGGAGCGGCTGGGCCTGTCCGACAAGGTCGAGATCAAGCTTCAGGATTATCGCGACGAGACCGGAACCTATGACCGGGTCGCCTCGATCGAGATGTTTGAAGCGGTGGGTCAGGAATTCTGGCCAAGCTTCTTCTCCAAGGTCTCGGACGTTCTCAAGCCGGGCGGCAAGGCCGGGCTCCAGATCATCACAATCCGGGATGATCTCTTCGACACCTATTCCAAGCGCGCCGACTTCATCCAGCGCTACATCTTCCCGGGCGGCATGATGCCCAGCGTGGAGAAGCTGGAAGACTGCTTCCGCACCGCAGACCTTGAACTGGTCAAGACCGATCAGTTCGGGCTCGACTACGCCGACACGCTCAAGGTCTGGAAAGACCGGTTCAATGACGCCTGGTCCACCATCAAACCCATGGGTTTTGATGACCGGTTCAAATGCATGTGGGATTTCTACCTCGCCTATTGCGAGGCGGGGTTCCGCACCGGCCGGATCGATGTCGGCCAGTTCACGCTGTCACGAGGCTAGGCGCGTTACCGGATAAGGAAAAGCCCGCTCGAGAGCGGGCTTTTCTCATTCTGGCGGCTTGTTCCAGCCGGTCTGTTTGCGCACCAGCGCGATGTGCCAGTCGCGTGGCAGCGCATAGATCAGTTTCAAGGCCCAGGTGAAACGGCGCGGGAATGTGATCTCGAAGCCCGTCTTTCGCATGCCCTTGCAGATGCGTGCCGCAGCGGTTTCGGCGCTGACCATGAAGGGTTTGGGAAAGTCATTGTCATCCTGGGCGGGCGTATCGACGAAGCCCGGCGTAACGCACTGGATGTGAACGCCATAACGGTGCAGCTCGATCGCGAGGCCTTCCGCCATGTTCAGGAGCCCGGCCTTGGTTGCGCCATAGGCGGTGGAGGTCGGCATGCCGCCGAAAGCGGTGGCGGAGGAAACGATGACGATCTGACCGGATCGACGCTCGCACATGAGCGGCGTCAGCGCGCATATGCACGCGGCCGCGCCCTTCAGATTCACATCAAAGGTCTTGGCGTAATCGTCGAAGTTGGGCCTCTCGGCGTTGATGGAAAGATAGACGCCCGCATTCAGGATCGCACGGGCGATCGGACCGTGATCCGTTTCGATCTTCGAAACGGTCCGGGCGACAGCAGCGTCATCGGTGATGTCGACGGGATAAGCGAACACAAAGCCGGGGTACTGGTCCGCCAGCGCCTTGAGCTTGTCTTCACTCCGGGCCGAGATTGCTATCCGCCACCCCTCTTTAACGAGATCAGCGATCAGGGCCTCGCCAATGCCGGAGCTGGCCCCGGTCAGCCAGCACACGCCATCAGAGGGTTTCGCAGGTTCAGGCGCACTCATCACAAATCCTCATGGCTCAATGCCGATCCGTTTAAAAAAACGCTGGCTGTCATCGCGGACCGCCGCACGCTTTTCGTCACTCATCCGGTCCAACGTCTTGTAGATCATGGACAAACGGTGATTGCCCTCTAGCCGATCCCGGTTCTCCATCAGGAAGTTCCAATAGAGATAATTGAACGGGCAGGCCTTGGGGCCGTTCTTCTTGCTCACCGCATAGCTGCACTGCTTGCAGTGATCACTCATCTTGTTGATGTAACTGCCGGACGCCGCATAGGGCTTGGTCGCCATCAGCCCGCCGTCTGCAAACAGCGCCATGCCATGTGTGTTTGGAGCCTCGACCCATTCATAGGCGTCGGCATAGACCGCCAGATACCATTCATTGACCGCTTTGGGGTCGACGCCGGCGAGCAAGGCGAAATTGCCCGTCACCATCAGACGCTGGATATGGTGCGCATAGGCATGCTTGCGGGTGGTGAGGATGACATCACGCACGCACGCCATATCCGTGTCCGCTGACCAGTAGAAATCCGGCAGCTTGCGCTTGGCCTCAAGCGCATTGCGTTCAAGATAATCGGGCATGAAACGCCAGTAGACGCCGCGCACATATTCGCGCCATCCGAGTATCTGACGGATGAAGCCCTCAACCGCATTCAGCGGCGCCTGACCTTGCTTGTAGGCGGCTTCAGCCCTGCGGCAGACTTCCAGCGGGTCCAGCAAGCCGCAATTGAGATACAGCGACAGCACCGAATGGAACAGGAAGGCCTCTTCCTGTTTCAGGGCGTCCTGATAATCGCCAAAGCAGGGCAGACCGTTTTCAATGAACCAGTCGAGCTGGGCCGCGGCGTCTTCCTGGGTCACCGCATATCCGAAGCCTTCAAGATCCCCGAACTGGTCCGGAAACCGCTGCTCGACCAGGGCCAGAACCTCGCGGGTCATGGCGTCCGGCTCGATGAAGGCGCGCTCAGGCGGCGACAGCTCATCCGGCAGCGCCTTTCGATTGTCCTTGTCGAAATTCCACTGCCCGCCTTCCGGCTCGTCACCGTCCATCAACAGGCCGGTTTCGCGCCGCATCTCGCGATAGAAATACTCCATCGTCAGGCGCTTCCGACCCTCCGCCCAGGCGTTGAAGCGGTCGAGCGTACAGATGAACCGGTCATCCCGGCGCATCCGGACCGGCACATCGAAAGTGTCCGCCCATTTTTCAAATTCGGCCTTGAGACGGTATTCGCCGGGCTCGACAACGACGACTTCGTCAAAGGCGCCCGCCTTGAGCGCACGCTCCATCTCGCCTTTGAGAGACCCGGTATTGTCCGGGTCATCCAGTCGCACATATCGAACCGACTTGCCGCCCCCTTCCAGTCGGGAGGCGAAATGGCGCATGGCGGAGAACAGGAATGCGATTTTCTTTCGGTGATGAGGAACATAGCCGGCTTCTTCAGCCACTTCCGCCATCACGATCAGATCGCCATCCTCATAATCCGCGAGACTGGCGATGGAAGGAGTCAGCTGGTCGCCCAGCACCAGACGCAGAGCAGGCATCAGCCTTCCAGCGGATCAGCGCGACGCACATAACGGACCGTCTGGCCCCGAGCCTCGAACTCGCATCCGGCCCAACGGCCATTCTCGTCATACCAGAGGTCGACAGTCAGATCACTGATGAGACGATAGCGGCGGGCCGGAATGCGCTCGCCGTCCGCCTCGAGCATCTCCTCTCCGAGGTATTCGACAGTGACATCCAGCTCATTGCCGTACTCGGTATTCAGAATGTCATATTCGCCAGGGCGATAGCCATGCCAGTGCGAGCTTGGAAGGATGGAGAGCGGCAATTCCAGCGAGATCGGACCGTCTTCCGGCGCCATGCCCTGAACGTCCAAAGCCTCGCCCGAGCTCTGCGCGGAGACCTCATAGGTGTCGCCGTCCTTCAGGGTTTCCGACACGAGCCCGACGAGCTGACCCTCGCGCCAGCGTTCCGTGGATTGGTGCTCATATCGGAAAACCGTGACCGGACCGAGACCGGCGCGCAATTCGATGTCGATATTCACAAGAAGGTCCTGGCCGTCCTGAGTGAAGCTTAACGCGTGCGTGCCAAAGCGGGTGTCCCCGTTCCGATAGACGTCAAAGACAATGCGCTCGCCCGCATCGGGCAACGGCATGACCGGGCCGTCCTCGAAAGCGCCAAAGGCAAGTGGCGTGCAGGTGGCGACGGCTGCCGCCGCCATGATCAGGCTCCGAAACATGCCGTTCTCCTTCATATGGGTTCAGGACCGGTCCCAGCCCAGCATCATGTTCGCCATGGCGATCACGGGATGGGTGAACTTCAGACGCCCCATTTCCACCGTCAGGCAGATACAGGGTCCGTCTTCATGCGCACGCGGATTGTGCGTCAGCTCCGGACTGGCGTGACAGACATCGCCCCGGAAATAGTCGGCGTGTCCGTCATTAAAGCCGCCTTGCAGAACCAGCGTCAGCTCTTCTGACTCATGGGTATGCTCCGCGACGCCGCGCCCGGGAGGCAGGCTGAGGAGCCGGACCCGGACGCCCTCTTCCTCGAGCGTCTCGAGCGGCATTTCCTGGACGCCGCCAATCTTGTTCATCCAGATCGGGTGCGGGTGATGGTCCAGGACCGACCGAAGCGCTGTCGGCAAATGATTGAAAAGGCCTTCAAGCTGAGGTTCGGCCTTGGTCTCGACCGCATCCTGGAACCCGCCCAGCTCACGGCTGATCGCCTCGAACGCACCCGGACGGAGCGCGACGGGCTCGGTGTCTTCCAGCAAGGAGCCCATGACCTGTTCAGCCTGATTGAGCAGGCGGAAAGCGTCAGCATTCATTTCGGCGTGGCAGGCAGCCAAGACCTGCACCGCCTTCGGGGCGGCGCCACTGGCCACATCGACCATCCAGGGGGCGTCAAGCATGTGCATTCACGGCACTCCAGTCTTCATGAGATATCCTACGTGCGCCGCAGCAAACTGGATCACGCCTGCATTCAGTGGGCGGTGACTGATTGCAGCTGACCCGACCAGCTCCTAACTTGGGCTCATAATATCAGATGAGGCCCGCCATGACTGTCCGCCCCGCTCGCTCTGTCATCGATCTGATCGGAGATACGCCGCTCGTCCGCCTCAACAAGGTTTCTGACGCAACCGGATGCGAGATTCTGGGCAAGGCGGAATTCATGAATCCCGGCGGTTCGGTAAAGGATCGCGCCGCCCTGGGCATCATCCGCGAGGCGGAAGCCAGCGGGGCGCTCAAGCCCGGCGGCACGATTGTCGAAGGCACGGCGGGCAATACCGGAATCGGGCTCGCAATGGTCGGTCGGGCTCTCGGCTACAAGGTGGTCATCGTCTTCCTGCGCACGCAATCACGCGAGAAGGCCGCCGCGATCCGCCTGATGGGCGCCGAACTGATCGAAGTGGACGCGGTCCCCTATTCCAATCCGAACCATTATGCGCGCTATTCCGGCGCGCTGGCAGAAGAGCTGAACAAGACCGAGCCGAATGGCGCGATCTGGGCGAACCAGTTTGACAACACCGCCAACCGTCGCGCCCATGCCGAGACCACCGGGCCGGAGATCTGGGAGCAGACGGGCGGCAAGGTAGACGGCTTTGTCGCCGCGGTCGGTTCAGGCGGCACGCTGGCGGGGGGGTCGGACGCGCTCAAGGCGAAGAACCAGGATGTGACCATCGCCCTGGCCGATCCGGGCGGCGCGGCGCTTTACGGCTATTACGCGCATGGCGAGCTCAAGGCCGAAGGCACGTCCATCACCGAAGGCATCGGACAGAGCCGGATCACCGCCAATCTCGAAGGCGCGCAGATCGATGAAGCCTTCCGCATCCCAGATGAGGAAGCGCTGGGCATGCTCTATGATCTCGTGATGGAAGAAGGTCTGTGCCTGGGCGGGTCAGCCGGCGTGAACATCGCTGGCGCAGTGCGCCTCGCGCGCAAGATGGGGCCGGGCCACACCCTCGTGACCATTCTGTGCGATCACGGATCCCGCTATCAGTCCAAGCTCTACAACCCTGAATTCCTGCGCGAGAAAGGCCTGCCGACCCCGCCCTGGCTGGACTAGGTCGGCGCTAGCGGACCGGCGGCGCGTACAGCAGGCCGCCCTCTTTCCATTGCGCATTCAGGCCGCGCTCAAGTTGCAGCTGTGACGCTTCGCCCAGATTGCGCTCGAAGAGTTCGCCATAATGACCGCCCACAGCAATGGCCTGTCGCGCAAAATCGTTTTCAAGGCCTAGGCTTGCGGCAACTTCTTCATCAACCTCGAGAAGCCTGCGGACTTCCGGACGGCTCGACGTCTGGTCCGCACTGGCGGCCTGACTTTGGGTGACGCCATACTCCTCTGCAGCGATCAGGGAGGTCAGCACCCATTCCACGGCCATGGCGAATGCGTCATCATCATCCCTCACGACAGGGCTCAGCGGCTCCTTGGAGATCACGTCTGGCAGAACCATGTGTCGATCCGGTTCGCTCAGAGAGCGGCGGAAACCGGCCAGCCGCGACACATCGCTTGTAAAGGCATCGCACTGACCCGCCTCATAGGCTGTGCGCGCATCCGCAACCGTCTCAACTGAGACGATTGTGAAATCGAGCCCGTAGCGTTCAGCGTAGTCGTCAAGATTGAGCGCGCTTGTCGTCTCGGGTTGAACGCAGATCCGCGCGCCGCTCAATTCCTGGGCGGATGTCAGACCGAGATCCGCCGGAGTGAGGAAGCCCTGCCCGTCATAATAATAGATGCCGGCAAAGCGCACGCCCTGCAAAGTCGCCCGCGACAAAGTCCAGCTGGTGTTGCGCAGCAGGATATCCACCTCGCCCTCGCGTACGGCGCGGAACCGATCCAGCGTCGTGGTGGGAATGAACTCGGCGCGATCAGGATCGTTGAGGAAGGCGGCGGCATAGGCCCGGCACAACTCCACCTCGAAGCCGCTCCAGCTCCCCGTCTCATCGGTCTGGGCGAAGCCCACCAGCCCCGTATCAACGCCGCATCTGAGCACGCCGCGCCTTTGCACCTCGTCCATATGAGAGGTCACGCTGTCCAGATCACTGTGTGAAACCGTGAAGCCCAATGCAAACGCCGCGGCGCCCTTGGCGAGGCGCCGGGGGTCCATCAGGTCGAACAAAGACGCTGGCGTCATCGGTCCAACCGCCTTACATGCTGAAATCCAAGCCTCAGATGTAACGAAGAGAAGGGAGCGCGTCGACATGAAACGCGACACCCGACTGATCCATTCCGGACAGCCCCGCCGCAACGATGATCTGGTGAACCCGCCAATCGAGCGCGCGTCCACCGTGGTCGCGCCCACGACGGCGGAGCTGTACAACCCTACACCGCCCCGTCGGCACTATGGACGCGGCGGGTTGAGCCCGAACATGGAGTTGCGCGAGGCGATCGGTGAGCTGTACGGCGCGGATCACGTCTCGCTGGCCCAGTCCGGTCTCGCCAGCGTCATCCTGGCGCTTCGGACCGCCCTGCCCGAGAATCCGGCCGGGATGCAGGCGCTCATCACCGACTCCGCCTATGGTCCGGTCCGGCGCTTCTGTGATGAGGAACTGCCTCGTTACGGCGTCACGCCGGTCTATTATGACCCCCGCATCGGCGCTGGCGTCGCAGAGCTTCTCGACAAGCCGACCGCCGTCGTCCTGCTCGAAAGCCCGGGTTCGCTGACCTTCGAGGTGCAGGACATTCCCGCCATCGCCGGCGCCGCGCGCAAGGCGGGCGTGGCGACGGTCATCGATGATACCTGGAGCGCGGGCGTGCTGATGAACCCGCTCGAGCTCGGCGTTGATTACGCGGCTCAGGCGCTGACGAAATACGCCGGGGGACATTCCGACTTCCTGATGGGATCCGTGGCGGCGAGAGGCGAGTCTGCGGCGCGTCTCAAGGACAAGGATGTTCTTTTTGGCGGCCATGTCTCACCCGATGACGCCTATCTGTGCCTGCGGGGCCTGCGCACCCTGCTCCTGCGCATTGAGCGCTCCGGCGCATCCGGCCTTCATATCGCCAGACAGCTTGAAGCGCATCCCAAGATCGCGCGGGTGCTCCACCCCGGCCTTCAAAGCCATCCGGACCATGCCCTGTTCAGCAGCCAGTTCACGGGCGCATCAGGCTGCTTCGCCTTTGTTCTTGATGGCGTGAACGCGCGGGACAGCGAGGCGATGGCCGAAGCCTGCCATCTCTTCCGGCTGGGCTTCAGCTGGGGCGGCTATGAGAGCCTGATCCTGCCCTGTGATCGGCAGATCCGTCGAACAGCTGTTGCGTGGCAGGCCGAAGGCGCGCTTCTCCGCCTGTCGGTCGGCCTTGAGGATGCGGAAGACCTGTGGGCGGACCTGGCTCAAGCCCTGGGCTGAGCCGGCCCGCCCGCACGGGTTAGCCATGAGCTTCCAGCAGCGGCACGCGTGAGGCGCGCAATGCCGGGAAGAAGCCGCCGAACAGGCCGACGACAAGGGCGAGGATCACGCCGCTGATCACCGACTGGATCGTCACGGCGAAGGAGAAGACCACCTGGGTGAAGCTTCCGCCCATGGTCGAGGCGCTGACCCCGTCAAAGACGAAATAGGTGATCAGCGCGCCCACCAGCCCGCCAATGAAGGCGAGCATCAGCGATTCCACCAGCGTGCCGACAAAGGCCGCAAAGCCGGAAAAGCCGAGCGTCCGGAGCGTGGCGATCTCCCGCACCCGGGAGTCCACCGAGGCGTACATGGCGTTCCAGGCGCCGGCGAGCGCGCCCACCGCCATGATGATCGCCAATGGCCAGCCCAGATACATGATCAGGTTTGAAAGACCGCCCGCAGACTGGGCGAAGAATTCCTTCTCCGTGGTCACATCCAGATCAAGCCGCGGCTCGTTCTCGGCGTACGCCTGGAGCTCTGACAGACCGTTCTCACCGTCCAGCCGGACCCGGATCGACTGATAGCTGGCGCCGCGATTGTAGAGGTTCTGAACTGTGCCGACATCGGCCCAGATTTCAGAGTCAAACACCGAGCCGCCGGTCGAGAACACGCCGACCACGCGCCATTCATTCGGGCCCATGCGGATCGTCTCTCCCAGGTTGAAGCCCGAGAATTCCCGGATGACGCCTTCGCCCACGATGATTTCATTCGAGCCTTCCGCGAACATCCGGCCCTCGACCATCTGGAAATTCTCCCGCAGTCGCGGCGCCATTTCATCCACGCCCCGCAGGGACAGGCTGGCGTCATTGCCGGTCGAGCGCTTGGTGGCGTCCGTGATGACATAGAGTTCGGCGGACAGGATGGCGGCGCCGTCCGCATCCCGTGCGATCCCGGGCGCTGTTTCGATCAGGCGCACCGTATCCCGCCCGAAGCCGGAGTTGAGTTCCGCCTGGGAGCCCGAGCGCAGAAGGACCGCAATGCTTTCCGAACCCGTGCCGTTGACCGTGGCGCGGAAGCCGTTGGCCATGGCGAGGAAGCCCAGAAGCACGCCGACAACGAGCGCAATGGAGAGGATGGTCGCCAGCGACATGCCCCAGCGTTGCGGGATGGAGCGCAGATTGATCGAGGTGACCGCTGCAATTTGAGAGAACATGGGGTTACTCCTTCCCGAGCGCGTCGACGATTTTCAGACGCATGGCGTTCAACGCCGGCACAAAGCCCGTCACCAGGCCGAAGGCGAGCATCAGACCGAGCGCCTGGATCCAGGTCTCGCGCCCCACGCCGAGCCCGGGCAATTGCCCGCCTGCGACCTGGGCTATGCCGCCGAGCAGCAGGACAGCCAGCCCCAGTCCCAACAAGCCACCCACAAGGCTGAGCATGACCGATTCCGAGAGGACATGGGTGAAGATGCGCGAGGAGGAGAAGCCGAGCGTCTTCATAACGCCCACTTCCTTGGTCCGCTCGTTGATGGCCATCACCATGGTCGTGCCCACGATCATCAGAATGGTCGCGAAGGCTGCGCTGACCACCAGCGACAGGATCAATCCGATATTGCCCAACTGTTCGACGAAGGCCTGGGAGAAAGCGGCTTCGGTGGTGGTTTCGGTTTCCGCCGGTGAGTTGGCGAACATCTCGTCAATGCGCTGCGAGACGCCGTCATTGAGACCGGGATCACCCGTCAGCATGATCATCCAGCCGATCTGGTCGCGATTGAACGCCAGCGCCTCATTGTAATAATCATACTGCAACAGCAGATAGTTGGTTGGCAGATCCTGACCCGTGATGGTCATGATCGCACAGACCTCCACATCCCAGGCGCTCGAGCCGTTATCCTGTCGCCAGATGTTCGAGCTGAGCGGGAACCGGTCCCCCACATTCCAGTCATACTGCTCCGCGAGATCCGCCCCGACCGCCACGCAATCACGGCGTTCCGCCAGAGCGGCGCGCTGATCGGCCGTGATTTCCAGTTCGGGATAGACCTCTAGATAGCTGTCCAGATCCACGGCGAAGGCCTGGACGAAATTGCGCACATCCTGGAAATAGCCGCCGAACCAGGAGGCATGGGTGACGGCCTGCACGCCGTCCACGCCCTGAACCCGCCCCCAATAGGCGTAAGGCAGGGTCTGGGTGAAGTTGATCTTGTTCACTGTCACCAGGCGGTCCGCCCGGGACAGTTCTTCAGAGGAATTGAGCACCCGGTCGATCGAGGCGAGTGCGCCGAAGATCAGGAAGGCCGTCATGATCGAGAGGATCAGAAGGATCGCGCGGGTTTTCTTCCTGAACAGGGATTTGCGTATGAGCGTGAGGTCATTCATGCCATCGCTCCGCTTTCCACAAAGCGGCCCTTATCAAGGTGCAGTTCGCGTCGGGCATACTTCGCCGCCGCCGGGTCGTGGGTGACCATGACGATGGTCTTGCCCAGCTCCGAGTTCAGAAGCTGCAGCGTTTCCAGGATTTCGTCCGCGGTCGCACGATCCAGATCACCCGTCGGTTCGTCACACAGCAGCACATCCGGGTCCGCCACCAGAGCTCGGGCGATTGCGACCCGCTGCTGCTGGCCGCCAGACAATTGGCGTGGGCGGTGCTTGGCGCGCTCGGCCAGCTTGACCACTTCCAGCGCGGTCTGGACCCGACGCTTGCGCTCCTTGCCCGACAGCTTCGTCAACAGCAGGGGAAGCTCGACATTCTGGGCCGCCGTCAGCGTCGGCATCAGATTGTAGAACTGGAAGATGAAGCCCACATGGCTTGAGCGCCATTTGGCCAGCCTGGCCTGGCTGAGATTGTCGATCCTCAAGCCATTGCAGACCACCTGCCCGCCCGAGGGCTTGTCGATGCCGCCCAAAAGGTTCAGCAAGGTTGTCTTGCCCGAGCCTGACGGCCCCATGATCGCGATGAAATCGCCGCGATTGATGGTCATGGTCAGATCTTCAAAGATGGCGACGCTTTCCTTGCCGCGCGTATATTTCTTTGAAAGATCGGTGAGTTCGTAAAGCACGTCGGTCATGATCTGTCCCTATCGCCTTGTGCTGGGATCGGTGATTCAGTTGTCGTCGAGAAAGGTCACGCGCGCCGCCATGTCCGGCAGGATGCGGGCGTCACGTTCGCCAAGCGCCACGCGGACGCGAATGGTCGCTCGCGCGCGATCGGCTGTCGGAATGATGGCTTCCACATGAGCGGGAATGCGCCAGTCCGGGTAGGCGTCGAGGATGGCCTCGACCCGCTGGCCCGCGCTGACTCGCTGGATCTGCCCCTCGTTGACATCCACTTCGAGCTCGAGACTCTCCATGTCAACAAGGGTTGCGATACCGGTCCGGGTAAAGCCGCCGCCAGCGGATACCGGCGACAGGATCTCGCCGACCTGAGCGTTCTTGGCGATGACCACGCCGCCAAAGGGCGCGCGGACGATGTGACGATCCACATAATCGCGCTGGCTGCGCACGCGGACTTCGGCCGCCGCCAGATCCGCCCTTGCAGCGCTGAGCTGGGCGCGGAGACTGTCAACCTGGGCCTGCTCGGCGGTGCGGCGGGAATCCGTGGCGTAGCCGGATTCAATCAGGCGTTCCGTGCGCTCCAGAACGGTGCGCGCCTCATTGAGCTGGGCAGCGAGCGACTGGGCGCGCTCTCGGGTCGCGGATTCCTGAGCTTCATACAGATCGAGATCAATCCGGGCGCGATCGTCATCGAGATAGGCCAGGACCTCGCCCTGCTCGACCACGGCGCCCTCCTCGATCAGGACATCGCGAATGCGCCCGGTGATCTCGGCGGACACCGTCGCCTGACGCCGCGCGACCACATAGCCGGAGGCCACCAGTCCCGAGCTTGAGGCGGGACGCGCGGCGGGCGCGACGCTGGCTGAACTGGCGGTTTCGGCTTGTGCGCCTTGAGAGGGCGCGGGACGCTCGGCCTGCACGACCAGCGCCGCTTCGGGGCGCGGAATCAGGAACCAGGCCGCACCAGCGCCGGCTCCCCCCGACAGGACGATGGCGATCAACAGCGCCGCCCATCCTGGTCCTCCTGATCCGTCTCCGCCGCTCTCGCCACGGTCGATCGTCAGCGAGTGCAATTGCTCGGTGCGTTGGTCAGTCATGCGTCTTGCCCCCTGTGCGCTGTTCGCGCGAGCAGTGTATCACTTCATGGAACAGGCGAACGCGAAATCGAACGCGTCCGGTCGCTCATCCCTTGCCTCATGGATACGATCGCCCGGCCGGTCTGCGTTAGTGACAGGTGTCACCCGGCGTAAATCAGGTTCAAGAGCAGCAAATATTCCCGGCCAAGTGTTGCGTTGCAGCATGCCCCGTGTCAGAGCACGCAGCCAACTTGCGACCCTTTGGCGCAATCTCGTCTCCACCAGCCGGAAGATCTGACATGGTCAAAGCCACACTGAACGCGCTCGTCGATCGCCTGTCCCTGACAAGCAATGACGCCAGCCTGTCGCTCAAGGATCCGCAACGGCTGAAAACCGAGATACTGGCCGGGCTGACCGTCGCGCTGGCTCTGGTCCCCGAAGCGGTGGCGTTCGCCTTCGTCGCGGGCGTCCACCCGCTGGTGGGCCTCTACGCAGCGTTCATCGTCGGTCTGGTCACCGCGGTGATCGGCGGCCGCCCCGGGATGATCTCGGGCGCCACCGGCGCGCTTGCGGTGGTCATGGTGGCTCTCGTGGCCGAGCACGGCGTGGAATACCTGTTCGCCACGGTCGTGCTGATGGGCATCCTCCAGCTGGGCGCGGGCATCTTCAAGCTGGGCAAGTTCATCCGGTTGGTGCCGACGCCCGTGATGCTGGGCTTCGTGAACGGCCTCGCCATCGTGATTTTCATGGCCCAGCTGGGTCAGTTCAAGGTCCCCGGCTCCGAACACGCCAGCGGCGGTCACGGCATGGCGGGCGGCGAATGGCTGACCGGCATGCCGCTTCTGGTGATGCTGGGCCTGACCGGACTGACCATGCTGGTGATCTGGGGGGTGCCGAAAGTCACCAAGGCGATCCCGGCCCCGCTTGCCGGCATTGCCGTCACCGCCGCCATTGTCATCGGCTTCGGTCTCGATGCGCCGCGCGTGGGTGATCTCGCCAGCATTCAGGGCGGACTTCCGGGCTTTCACATCCCGATGGTCCCGCTCAATTTCGAAACGCTGAAGATCATCTTCCCCTATGCGGTGATCCTCGCCGCCATCGGCCTGATCGAGAGCCTTCTGACGCTCAATCTCGTAGGCGAGCTGACGGGCAAGCGCGGCGGAGCCTCCCAGGAATGCGTGGCGCAGGGCGCGGCCAACCTCATCACCGGCTTCTTTGGCGGCATGGGCGGTTGCGCCATGATCGGCCAGTCCATGATCAATGTGCAATCGGGCGCCCGGACGCGCCTGGCCGCGATCATGGCGGCGCTCTTCCTGCTGAGCTTCATCCTGTTCGCCGCGCCGCTGATCGAGCAGATCCCCCTCGCCGCGCTGACAGGCGTGATGTTCATGGTGGTGATCGGCACGTTCGCCTGGAACTCGTTCCGCATCCTTCTGAAGATCCCGCGCTCGGACGCGCTGGTGATCATCCTGGTGACCGTGGTGACGGTGCAATACGACCTCGCGGTGGCCGTCGTGGCGGGCGTGATCGTCTCGGCGCTGGTCTACGCCTGGCGGTCGGCCAAGCGACTGCACATCTCCGCCCATGACAGCCACACCGTGCCGGGCGCGAAGACCTATGAGCTGGACGGACCGCTGTTCTTCGCCTCGACCGATAATTTCTCGGAGCTGTTCGACATCGAGCATGACCCCGATGTGGTGATCGTGGACTTCAAGCGCTCTCGCGTGGTGGACCAGTCCGCCTTGCAGGCGATCGAGGACTTGGCCCTGAAATATGAGTCCAAGGGCAAGGAGCTGCGCCTGCGTCACCTGTCGCGCGACTGCCACCAGCTTCTGAAGAAAGCCGGTCAGCTGATGATCGATTCCGATGACGACCACGACTATCAGGTCGCGGCCGACTATTCGGTGCGCACGGGAGTCTTCGGCGGCGGGCACTAGCCCTCGGACTGCGCCTTGCGTCCCATCAGCCAGTAAATGGCGTCGTGGCGCGCCTCGAACAGGCGCATCTCGACCGGGCCGCCGCCCGTGGGGAAGAAACGCGTCCAGGCGTCGAGCGTCGGGCGGATGCTGTCGGAAATGCCGTAAAAGGCGTTGAACTGGCGGGTGCGGCTGCGATCGCCGAAATCCCGTGCGCGCTCATTGGCGAACCGCACAAGGTCTTCAGACGTCAGGGTGATCGCTTCCACATCGGACAGATCAATCAGCGCCCGCCCCTGAGACGAAATCCGCCCCGTCTTCATGTAGCCCATGGCCTCGGCCACGGCGTCCGCATCCATTATGGACGGATAGGCGACCTCGAGAATGTCGCGATCCTCGTGAAACGTGAACCGCAAGCGGTGCGGTGCATCCTTCGTGTCATCTGTCATGCCGGCCCCCAGACCCACAGCCCATGGCGACCCCGGTAGGACTCGAACCTACAACCGTCGGATTAGAAGTCCGGTGCTCTATCCAGTTGAGCTACGGGGCCGTGTTTGAGGGGGTCTGATATGCGAAACGCCGCACCCTGTGAAGACGCGGCGTTGCGACAGGGCTTTGTTGTCAGCCCCGAGGCGGCGAAGCCGGCCGCTAGTGCGACCAGGGTTCCTTGCGGTCCGCATCAAAATTGGAGGCGTAGGACTTGATCTTGCGCGGTGTCTCGCGCGCCTCGCGCACCTGGAAGGCGATGCCGTGACGCTGGGCGTAGGACACCGCTTCATCCTTGCTCTCGAAATTGAGATGAATCTGACGGCGCATGTCAGATGTCGAAGACCAGCCCATCAGGGGGTCGGGACGCTTGGCCATGGCCGGTTCAAATTCCAGCACCCAGTCCTGGGACTTGGCGCGACCCGATTGCATGGCCGTCTTGGAAGGTTTGTAGATCTTCGCGAACATGTTTCTCGTCCAGACTTGGCTATCCACGTCCTGTCTGCCTGAGGGCCTGCTAACAAGCCCTGAAGACAATGGTCGGGGCGGCAAGATTCGAACTTGCGACCCTCTGGTCCCAAACCAGATGCGCTACCAGGCTGCGCTACGCCCCGACTTGAGGTGACGTTTAGGGGGCTGCGCCCGAAGGCGCAAGCGCCCTAGCGCTGCTCGGGATCCTCTTCCACAGTCTCTTCGGAGTCAGCGTCCCCGGCTTCAGACTCCGGAGTCTCCACATTGCCGAACAGCGGGTGACGCACGGTGTCGCCCGGTTCGATGCCCAGCTCCAGAGTCCGGCCGCCATTGAGTTCGACCACGGCGACGACACGGTAATCGGATGACATGGGGCGGCGGGAAAAGGGCTGCGCGCCGGTTATGATCTTGGCGATCTCGCCATTCGCCCGGACATAGAGGATGTCGAGCGGGATGATCGTGTTCGCCATCCAGATCGAGATGAAATCCTCGCGCCCGAAATCGAACAGCATGCCGGCGTCAGGATCCATGCTCTCGCGGTGCATCAGGCCGCGCTCACGCGAATCGTCGGTGTCAGCCACCTCGACGGTGAAGGTGTGCTCGCCGAAATCGCCTTCAATCACAAGCGGGTCCGGCCCGCCATATTGCACGACGGCGTCGGGCGCAGTGGGATCGACAGACTGCGCCAGGGCGCAGCCGGCGGAGCCGAAGCCGACAAGTGCGGCGGCAGCCAGAGCAAGAATGCGAGAACGGATCATCATGGCGCGCAAGCTAGCTCTGTGAGCCCTCCCGCGCAATCTCTCTACGCGCCTCCTGACGGGCTGAGAGTCGGCAATTGGTCTTGCACCGCACAAATTGCTTGCAGCAGAGCGCCTGACACGGTTTTTTGCGCGCCAACATTTGCGTTTCGCTGGAGGATATTCGTGCGCATTGATAAAATCAGCGCCGGCGTGAACCCGCCCGAGGACATCAACGTCATCATCGAGGTTCCCGTGGGCGGTCAGCCGGTCAAGTACGAGCTCGACAAGGATTCGGGCACCGTGTTCGTTGACCGCTTCCTGCACACCCCGATGCGCTATCCGTGCAATTACGGTTTCATGCCGCACACCCTGTCCGATGATGGCGATCCCATCGATGTGATGGTGCTGGGCCAGACCGAGCTGGTGCCGGGCTGCGTCGTGCGCGCCCGTCCGATCGGCGTGCTGCTGATGGAAGATGAGAGCGGCCAGGACGAGAAGATTCTCGCCGCGCCGCACGCCAAGCTCACCCCCTTCTATGACGACATCAAGGATTACCACGATGTCCACGGGGCGCAGCTGGCGCGCATCACCCATTTCTTCGAGCACTACAAGGATCTCGAGCCCAACAAATGGGTGAAGGTTCAGGGCTGGCACGGCGTCGAGCGCGCTCGCGAACTGATCACGGTCGCCATGGACCGCGTGAAGAAGGGCTAAGTCCCCTCGCCTGATGATCTGAAGAACGGCGTTCGGGAAACTGGACGCCGTTTTTCTTGCGCGCGACTCAAAGCGGCCTCACAGAGCGAGGCGGCCTCAGTTCTTGCGATATAGGGAGAAGCGGCGCGCGTGGCAGGCCCTAGGGGAATCGAACCCCTCTTTCCAGGTTGAAAACCTGGCGTCCTAACCGATAGACGAAGGGCCCGCAGCGC
>MDTG01047242.1_pt1 | contig 84288 bp, 76 predicted proteins | sample 811421 | NCBI WGS metagenome assembly MDTG01 (sample SAMN05326645, study PRJNA326480) | marine metagenome | isolation source: seawater | place: Pacific Ocean: South East | collected 2011 | reverse complement strand
TTATAAATTTTAAAGATAATGGAGAACTATTTACATTTGAATCAATGACAATAATTTTATAATTTTCTTCAAGTAATACCTGACAAGCATGACTCCCAATGAAACCTGTTCCTCCTGTTACTAAGATTGTTTTTCTCATTTAACGAATATCTTTTCAAAAATTAAAAATTTGTCAACCATAAAAGTATCTTTTAAAAAAAGTTGATTTTTAGTTTATTAAAAACTTTAAGAGATTATTTTTTTAAGATAAAATTTAAAAAAACTATTCTTTACTGCATTTTATCTTGAAAAGTCGATTAATAATTTATAATTAAAGGAATTTCAATGTAAATTTATACCTAATATTAAGGCTCATATTTAAATGGAGAAGTTAAAATCTAGTATCAAAAAGCTTATTAGAAAGGTATTTTTTTATCCTAATTATAATAAATTAATCGCTATTAACCACTATGGCTGCAAGCTTTATACTCCAAAAACTTCAACAGGTTTAAAACTTAAATATGGTTTATATGAAAAGAATGAATTTAAATTCCTGATGAAAGAATTGAAATCTTCAGATATTTGTATAGACATTGGCGCAAATATTGGAGCATATTCACTATTCTTTGCAAAGAACTGTAGAAAAGTCATTAGTTTTGAACCTATTTCATTCAATTGTAAGCTCTTAGAACTCAGTGCAAATTTAAACTTTTTTGAAAACATAAAACTGAAAAATGTATCCATTTCAGACTACGATGGAAAATGCGAATTTTTAGTAGCTAATGAAACGGGACTTTCTGGAATTATTTCCGAAGATATTCATAAACATAAAAACTATCTTAAAAAGACGTATAACGATTTTATAAAAAAAATAATCATTACTAAATCTAAAACTTTGGATAGCTTTAATATCAAGAAAGTTGATATTATCAAAATTGATGTAGAGGGAGCAGAATTAAAAGTTGTAAAAGGAGCTTCTAAAACTTTATTAAGATGCAGGCCAAGAATATTGATGATTGAATGTGAAGATAAATCTTTAAAATTATATAGAGATAGTTTAGAAGAATTAATAAATGAACTAAAAGATTTAAATTATCATCCGAATATTTTGATTAATAATAAATTAAAGCCTTTTAATTATAATAACAACTCTGAGAATCTTTTCTTTACTCCAAAGATTTAATATTTTTTGTCAAGTGTCCTAAATATTTTTGGTGCTACCATTCTTAATATAAATGATATGGCAAATGCAATAAAAGACACTATTGCTAATGATAAAACAATTGAGTTAAATTTATCCAAACCATTAATTTTTAGTATGCCCTCTAAATTTTCTATTTGAGTAGCAGCAAATAAAAATATTAATTGCTGTGGCAAAGCCACGATAAAATAACAAGTGATAAATTTTCTAAAACTCATTTTTGCTACTCCAGCTGAAATAGATATTATTGAATTTGGAATCACCCCAGAAAATAATAAAAATATAAATTCTATATAGGTCATACCATAAACAATCTTTGAATATTTATTAATATATAAATATTTCTTAGGGTACTTTTTTCTAATGAATTTAAGAAGAAAATTCTTTGATAAATAAAATTGATTCACACTTGCAATTAGACCGCCTACGAGAGATGCAATATACCCAGCAATCAATCCATTTACCTTGTAATTTAAAATCACTAGAGGGATAGAGGGGACTGGGGAAGTACTTATTAAAGTTATTAATAAAATAAAAAAAATTGTTGAAAAAACTTTAGACATTAAACTTATAAGTGTATTTTAAAAACTATTTTGCATACCATATATCGCAGTATTTGAATAAACTATTATTTAATCATTACAAAATATTTTTATTAAGGTACTGTTATGTTGATTCGCCTCCATTAAACAAATTACCACAAAAAGATATATTAGTTGATATTGGAGTATCAAACTTGGAGAATCGAGATTTGTACGAAAGATTTAATATTCAAAAACTTATCCAAGTTGATTATCTGGAAGAGAAAAACTATAGCAATAAAAGTATTCAACTTAGGAATTAAGAATTTTGAAAAAGTTTTAGAAAGAAAAGAGGGATTTAATCATCAAAATATTTAAAAAGGCTTAGACTTTCCAAATGATCCAAAGTTACGGATATTAATTAAGAATATGATAAATTAAAAAAAATAAAGGAAAATAAATACTCTTGAAAAAAATATTGGAGAATGAGTCAGTTTTAATTTTTTAGTAATAAAAAAATATTTAAGATTATGAAATTGAGGAAATAAAAGCAGCAGAAAACATTAAGAAATACTCATGAATCATTTGATGATTTATTTATTCAATCAAGAAAAACTAAGAATTTAAATCTGATGAACATTTTTTCATCTAAAATTTTTTAATATTTATTTGTAATAACTTTTATACCAACTAATAAATTTATCAATTCCATTCTCTAACTCAATTTGAGGTTTATAGTTAATCCACTTTTTAATTTTTGAAGTATCTGCGAATGTTCTTTTTGCATCTCCTAATTGGTGAGGATAAAATTCTTTAACAGCCTTTACCCCCAATTTATTTTCAATTATATTTACAAACCTCAGAAGATTAATTGGTTTATTATTTCCAATATTAAAAATCCTATAAGGTGCAAAAGATGTTGAAGGATTTGGATTAATTCCATCGAAATCATCATCTTTGGTTGCAGGTTTATAGCTACATCTAACTGTACATTCAACAACATCTTCTATAAATGTAAAATCCCTGAGCATTTCTCCATTATTAAAAATTTTTATTGGCTCATTTGAAAGAATTGATTTAGTAAAAATCATTGGAGCCATATCAGGTCTTCCCCATGGGCCATAAACTGTAAAATATCTTAATCCTGTCGTCGGCAAATTAAATAAATGACTATAAGAGTGAGCCATAACTTCATTTGATTTTTTTGTTGAAGCATAAAGGCTTATAGGATGATCTACAGAATTGTCCTCGTTATATGGAATTTTCTTGTTAGATCCATAAACTGAACTACTTGAAGCATAAACCAAATTTGAAACCTCATATTGGCGACATAATTCCAAAATATTTCCAAACCCTAAAATATTTGATGTTATATACGCAGAAGGATTCTGGATTGAATATCTTACTCCGGCTTGAGCTGCTAAATTAATCACAACTTTAGGTAAATACATTTCAAATATTTTATTTAATTCTTTAAAATCAGAGATATCAACTTTCAAGAAAATCCATTTTGCCTTAATTTGTTTAGCTTTTTTATTTATTTCTTCAAGTCTCGAATATTTTAGTTTCTTATCGTAATATTCATTTATATTATCAATCCCAACTACACTTTCTCCATTTTCCAATAATCTATGAGTAATTGCCGCTCCGATAAATCCTGCAGCTCCCGTTACCAAAAATATATTATTATTTAATTTTTGAGTATTCATATATTTATCATTTAAAGAAGCTTTTATAAAAAAAATATTTATTCAAAATTTTTCAAGAATGAAATACATCAAAATTATTATTTTTGGAATGGATTTCTGGATTTTTAAAAATAATACATCTGCAGATAGGTAATTTGGAAACAAAAAATAGCTTACCTTCATAATTATTTACTTCTAAAAATTTAGTCCCGAAAGATTTTATATTTAATTCGACTTGAAGAAAAGATTTTTTTAATTCATTTTCGCCTTCAATTTTAATTTTTAAATCATTTTGAGTTGGATTATTAAAAACAAGATGATATTTATTAATAGTATTAAAAAAATACATCGGGGTATATTTGTAGGTCTTTGATCTTATGGTAGCGGCGGAATTATGAATATTTGAAGGATTAATTGCACCAAAATTACCATGAACAATACTGCCAATACTATTTTTGGTTTTACAGTAATTGGTATATCCTCTATGCTGAATAGATAAATTTTTAAATCCTTTTAAATTCAAAAAATTTATTTTATTTGAATTGGTTAAAAAAGATTCATGAGTAAATGAAATATAATTTGCTTCATTATCAAATTTAGGTAAGTCTATTTTGCTTATATAATTTCTACTCACAAATGTTTTTGAACCAATAAGATCCCCATCTTGGGAATAAAAATTAAACTTATGAGCTACTTCCTCTTCTTTAGATTTTAAGAGCCCATATATATTTTCTGCTATGAAAATAGTTTTATAAAATTTAGTATTACATATGAAGAAGTCAGAATATAATCTTTCGGGATTAATAAAAGATTTAAACTTAAAAGGAATAAAATTCTTATTTTTTTGAAAATTTAAAAACTTATATAAATTATTACTTTTTAAAAAATTTATTAAATTCTTTTTAATCATTTTATCCAGTTTGATTTTAAAAGCTTTGAATATTGATATTTATTATCTCCCCAAAATAATTCTGATGGAGGATGAGTATGTTCTACTGCGATTTCAAAATTATCCTTCTCAAAATTTATTGTTAAATATAAGGGTATAAAAGATTTTGTAGCACAACTAATGAAAATAGGTTCTCCAGCAGATTTGTGATTTCCTTTTATTTTTGGCAATTTTACATAATTACAGGAATTAGTTTTTATGTTTACTTTTTTTATGACTTTCTTACTTTTCGCTAAATATAAAAAAACTTTATGAATATCGCAATTTGCAGCTTCTCTGTCTAAATTAATGAGAATCAAATACGTTTCTGTTTTATCTAAACTATCGTTTCTAAGAGAGTCAAATGAAAAAAATGATGTTTTTTTTAGATTCGCCAAATCAAAAGGATATTCTCCTTGAAAAGAAGTGGTTAAATTATTTATAGAAAAATTATATGATGCCCTTTCAGCAACTGGAGTTTTATCTTTTCTAATAGATGAGGGTTTTATTAATATACTTAGATCCTTTGGATTATCTTCTTTGTAGGAGGGGATTACAACTGCAAGGGAATTATTTGGTATATCTAAATCATCTCTTTTTATCTCAACTTTTTCTCCGTATTCGCATATTATCTTTTCATATTGTTTCCATTTTTTTTTGGTTAAATAATAAATATAAAAAAAAATATCTTTTTTATTAATTTGAGAATTCCTCATTAAGCAGTTATTTGGATAGTTAAAAATTGTTAGAGAAGATTTAACTGTTATGTTACCTTGAGAAATACATTTATAATTTTTTGGAATTGGAAAGTATGAAGTCATTTATAAAAGTATTAATCAATTAATATCCAACCAATTAAATTCATGTCCTGAAGGGAAATTCTATTTAATTGTTTTGTTAATTCTCCATTAGAAATATTACCTTTAGCAATGAGTAATAAAACATTTTTGAAATCCTTTGACTTTAATAAGTCATTAGTTATTAGGAAATTACTTTTTACAAAATATTTTTGGAATTCCTTATTAACTTTCTCTATATAAATATCATTTATATTTCCGAGATAAATAATTGACAAAGTTTCATATTTATTAACTTTAATAAATCCATTAAATAAAATCTCAATATCTTCAGACCAATTATTTATTTTGCTTGAAGTTAATTTTTCTATTAATTTAAGATTAACTTTTTTTCTTAATTTATTTTCACTATAGATAACATTTTTTTTAAGATCAAATAAAATTGAAGCAAATGATCCAATAAATAATCCTATAAAAAATTGTCTCATAAAAATGCCAAGCCTAAGTGGTCCAACCGGTGCTCCAAGTAAAGTTGGATTAGTTATCAATTTCCAAGGCATTTCAGTTCTAGCTTCTTCTAGAGAAGTTAAATGTAATTCTTTCTCTAAACTTTGCAAAGTAACTGAATTTCTTAGTGCATTTCCAAAAAGATTTCTAAATTCAGAAATTACTTCCTTTGATTTAGTATTATTTCTAAGGATACTTTCATAACTTAATAATTGAGAATTCAGAGCATTTAATATCTGTATTTTGATCTTTTCAAGAATAGACTTTTTTGCTGATTTGAAATTCAAAATCAAAGGGTCATCCTGTTTAAAGATTGAATTATTTTTTTCTATTTTTATTTCAATTTCATCTAATTGATTTATTAGAGGAGAATTATATACCTTTTCTGATTCTAATTTCTTAGCCAATATGAGAAGAGAGGATTGATCCTGATTTGTCTTTAAAAAATTTATTCTGTCTTTAGTTTCTTCTATTTTATATTTAATATCATTATCTGGATTCATCAAAAGTAAATAATTATTCAATTGATTAGAATCTCCATTGATTTTAAAATCAAGCTCTTTAAATTTTGGAAGTAGAATATCATATTCATCAGAGTATTTTTGCAAATCAACTATTGAGTTCTGTGTATTTGAAGCAAACTTTTTAATTTGGTTTTTCAAATATTCTTTTTGGTAAAAAATATTAGATTTCATTTTTTTTGTTGAATATTCTTGATAAATTTCTGAAATTTTTTCTAACACCAATAATATCAAATCTTTATCAGTATCTCTGTAACCAATATTCAATATAGATGTACTATCTTCAAGATCAACTGTCAATGAATTTCTAAGCCAGTTTCTATAACTTAATTTATCAATATCATTACCTTTGATTTTTTTTTCTTGTTTTACAAAATCTAATACTGGCATTAAAACTGATGGACTTTTTAAAATTTCAACTTCTGTTCTCAAATTAGAAGTTGGAGCATTTGTCATAAAAGCACTTAATCTTTCTAGTCCTTCAAGTCCTGCTTGACTTTTCTCAGCATTATCTAATACTATTCGAAACTGACCTAACCAAATATCTTTTCTTTTATTCGATTCAAATAAGCCATATCCAGCAAAAATAAGAAGAAATGGTAAAATAATAAATTTATTTCTTATAAATGATTTAAAAAGTTCAATTAGATCTAACTCATTATCTTCATTTAATTCATAAAAATTTTTTTCATTTTCAATAATAGATTGATTTTTAATATTCATTTCCTAGATCTCCATTTTCCGTTCGTTTGCCAGTGATAAAGCAATTTCAACAGCCAAGTTAGTTTCTTGATTATTAATAAGATTCAAAAGATACTTTAACTTATTATTTAATTCTTCGTAAGGAATAAATTTTTCATTCGCTTTGAATATTAAAGAATGAGCGGTTGGTTTACATTCACCATCTATTAAAAGTTCTTCATAAAGCTTTTCACCAGGTCTTAATCCAGTAATCTCAATTCCTATATCTCCCTCTGGGTTGCTTGAATCCTTAACAGTAAGTCCACTTAAATGAATCATCTGAATTGCAAGATCTTTTATACTAATTGGATCTCCCATATCCAAAAGGAAAACTTCCCCACCTTCTGACAAAGTTGCTGCCTGAATAACTAATTGTGCAGCCTCAGGAATAGTCATGAAATATCTTATTACTTTAGGATCAGTAAGTGTAATAGGTCCACCCTCTGAAATTTGTTTTTTAAATAAGGGAACTACAGATCCAGAGGAGTTAAGAACATTCCCAAACCTGACCATTGAAAACTTTGTAAAAACTTCCTTATTTTTATTTTTTAATTCTACATCCGCGAAAGACTGAATTATTAATTCAGAAATTCTTTTTGAAACCCCCATAATATTTGTTGGTCTTACAGCCTTATCAGATGATATTAGGATTACTTTCTTAAGATTAGTTAATTTTGCGCATTCACATATTGTTTGGGTAGAGAAAATATTATTATATAAACCTGCTAAAGGATTTTCCTCTACTAAAGGCACATGTTTATAAGCCGCCGCATGAAAAATTTGTTCAACATTATTATCTTCAATAACTTTAAGCAAAAGTTTTTTATCTAGAGTACTTCCTAATACGCTTTTCAATTTTATTGAGTTATTAAAAAAAGGATAAGATAATATCTCCTGCTGAATTTCAAAAAGAGAAACCTCACTAATTTCAAACAAAATTAGAGTTTTAGGATTAAGTTTAAGAATTTGCAATGCTAGTTCACGACCAATTGAACCACCTGCACCTGTAACGCAAATAACACTATCTTTAATGTCTGGACCAAGAAGCTTTTTATTTGGAAATATTACTTCTCTTCCCAAAAGATCCTCTATTGCTAGAGGTCTTAGCTCATCAATTTTTACTTCACAATTAGTTATTTCTTTAAGAGTTGGTATTTGCAAAATATGAGCTCCAGAATTTTGTACCTTCTTAAGAATTTCTCTTTTTCTATCTCTTTTTATTGCGGAAATAGCAAATAATATTTTATCAAATTGTTTATTTTTCTTATCTAATATATTGGGTGAATAAATATTTAAATTCATTAAAGTTCGCCCCCATAACTCAGGATTATCATCTAAAAAACCGACAATTTTTAGATCATCTTCTAATAAAATTGCAGAAGCCAGTTGTATCCCAGCAGCTCCAGCTCCATAAATCATTACTTTATCTCTATTTTTATTTTTGTTATTAATTATTTTTAGAATATCTCTTAAAATAAATTTGGAAGCTCCTATTGTTACACATAGCATCACCCAAAAAAGATAAACAAGAGTAAGTGATATTTTTGGGTCAAAGAAAATATTAAAAAGTATAGTTAATATTAATGTTATTAGAAAGTTTCTTCCTACAATTTTATACAATTCAGAACTTCCTAAATATCGACTGAGTCCTTTATATTGACCAGTAAAATAATATATAGGAATAGAAACGAATAATGAAGTTATAAAATAAGTAAATTGATTACTTGAAATTAGGAGATTTTTGCTAAAAAATAGGGCAATATGAAATGAAATTAAAATGCAAAATGAATCAATTAATATAAGTATAAATTTTCTAAATTTATGACTTAATAATGAAAGTTTATAAAATTTTTTTTTAAAACTAAGCATAAATTAAAATCTGATTAGGCAAATAAATTCTTTTTTAATTTCTCTCATTTAAAATTTTAAATGGAACCGCTATGTAAAGATCCAAATATATTCCAATTATTAATAATAATAAAGAAAATAAAAGAAGTGAACTTAACCCCCAAATAAAATAAACTATTGAAAGTAGCGCTGTTGCAAAAATGTAAATCATTGATACTTTTGCATGTGACCAACCTGATTGAACTAGTCTTTGATAAAGATGTAATTTATGCGCTTTAAATATATTATGACCAAAACAAAATCTTCTAAACAAGCACATAGTAGAATCAAGTAACAAAGGTGATGAAATAATGAGAATTGAAATTGCATTTCCTAGACTTCCACTTTTGAAAATCAATCCTGCTAGGACAGCTCCTAAAAAAGTACTTCCAGTATCTCCCATAAATAATTTTGAAGGATGCCAATTAAGAATTAAAAATCCTATAACTGATCCTACTAAAGGTAAAACTGTAAACTCATTAATATAAGAAGCGCTAAAAAATATTATAGAAAAACAACCTGCTACCAATCCATCAATTCCATCCATGAAATTTATAAAATTAATTATTGCCGTAATAAAGATAACTCCGAAAAAATAAAAGAAAATATAAATCCAATAAGGAAAATTCAAACCTGTAAAACTACTATTAAAAATAATAAATATTAATACTAATGCAGTAATTAATTGTGCTAAATATCTTAAAGAGGCAGGCAAATCATATAAATCATCAAGAATACCTATTAGTGAGAGAGGGATACAAAATATTGGGATATTATTCCCATAAAATATGCAAAAAAAGCTTCCTATTAAGACAAATATAATTCCTCCTCCTCTTGGTTTTGGCTTATTATGAGAACTTCTTTTATTCGGCTTATCGAGTAAATACTTATTTAGATAAGGGATACTTTTTTTCAAGGAAAAATAGGTAAATATTAAAGCGAATACAGATGAAATGTATGGATTCATAGTTTTATAATATTTTTTTTTACATTAAGTATTCATTGATTTCCCTACTAATTCCTTCCTCAAATGACAGAGGTTCAAAATCTATTATTTCTTTTGCCATATTATTAGAGAATGATTTATCTTCTATAACTCTACATATTTGTTCTTCAGAGATTGGCAATTTAACATTAATGATATTAAATATTTTTATAACACAGGTTGCAAATTTAGAATTTACTGAAATCTTCAAAACCCTTTTATTCATTTTTTTTGAAATAATATTAATCATTTCGTTGAAGCTAACAGGATGAGCTCCTGATATATTAAATATTTGATTTATGGAGTTTGGATTTAGAAGAGAAGAAACAACTGCCCATGCAACATCACCAACATAAATAGGTTGTTGCAAAGCAACACCTCTATTGAAAATAGGAATAAATGGATATTTTCTAATCCAATCAATTAATCTTATTAAATTCCTATCTTTATTATTTCCATATATCATCGTAGGTCTCAAAATTGTATAGTCTAATTTACTTTTAACTATAAAATCCTCAGCATTAATACGAATAGATTTTGATTTTGAATTGAGCTTAGTAAAGATTGCAGTTGTACTAACAAATACAACTCTTTTTATTCCCATCTTTTTACAAGCATTTACTATTATTGGTGCAGCACCAAAACCTATTGATGCAACATTAACTAATGCTCTTCCTTTATGCAAAACAGAACAAAGTTGATCAAAGTCATTAAGGTCTGCAAAGATCACTTTAACTGAATGTTTCCTGAACCAATCAATCTCCGTCTTTGGTCTCAATAATGCTAAAAATCTAACATTTCTTTTTAGAAGCTCCTTGCATACAAACCTTCCTGTGAAGCCATTTGCTCCTGTAATTATTACTGGTTTTAAATTAAATTTTTCTTCACTAATCATTTGATTATATTCTTCAGAATTTGGTTATAACTATTTATAATTTTTTCTCTTGAATAAATCTTTTCAGCAATTTTCCTGCCATTTTGTGACATTTTTTTTCTTTCTTCAGGAGTCTTCATAAATAATTTTTTTATTGCAATTGCTAAGGCTTCTGGATCTTCAGGTTTAGCAGTAACTCCTAAGTAATTTGATTCTACTTCATTATTTATATCTCCAACTATATTAGTTATTACAGGTTTAGAGAGTGCATATGCATCATAAAGTTTATTGGGGGAAACACCATATCTAAAAAGCTTTACATTTTTAAGAGTAATTAAAATTGCATTTGCATCTTTTAGTAAATGAGGGATTTTTTTCTTTGGCATAGAATCTTTAAAAATAACATTCCTTAATCCTTTTGAATATTTAATTAGATCATTTTTTTCAGGTCCATCCCCAACCAAAATCAAGAGTATTGGTAATTTTTCCAAAAGCCTTGCTGCATCAATAACTGTATAAAGAGAATTGGCCTCACCATGAGCTCCAGTGTAATAAATTTTAAAGGGTTCAGAAAAGGTGAATTTTTTTGGTTCTTTTTTAATTTTTTCACATTTGAATTGGTTTAAATTAGGTCCATTAGGTAACCAACTGATATTCAAACCTCCTTTTTCTTTAACATATTTTTTACTTCCCTTAGCAAGAACTATTATATGTGAGGAATTCCTATATAAAAATTTTTCCATTGTAGTGAGAAATTTTATATAAAAACTCGATGATTTGTTTCCTCCTTGATCAATTAAAACTTGTGGATATAAATCTCGCACTTCTAAAATAAACGGTTTTTTAAAAAGTTTTGCTACTAATAAGCTTATGAAAGCAGCAGGTAATTGAGGGGAACTAGCAAGTATGATTTGTGGAGATTTTTGATATAGATAGTGATGAGGGATACCTATGAGCAACTTAAAAAATACGTGAATTGAGAAACTAAAAATATTGATATATCTTCTCCAATTATTTTTTCTATAAGGAAAGACCTTAAGCCAATGCCAATTAATTCCAGCAATTTTTTCAGATCTACTTAAATCTAAAACTCTTAAATAATAAAATTTTCTTTTGGATAAATTGAAATCTGATGAGAAAATATCAATTTCCCAACCTTTTTTATAAAGCCCTTCAGCAATTTCATATTGCCTAGTATGTCCAGGCATTTCTAAAGTATTAGCATGTTGATTTATGATCCAAATACTTGACATCATTTAAAATTTTTTGTTTGGAATCAAAATTTTTATCTCAAATTGATGTTGCCCTTCAGGCAATATAAAAGACGAAATAAAAGTTTTTCTCGGCAAAGTTTTTCCAAACCTTACTGCAAAATGTGTATCCTTCCAAAAACAGCAAGGATTTTTAATTAAATTAGATGAGTATATATTTGTTTTAAAAAAAGAAGGATTTATTGTAGGTCCTAGATTAAAAACTTGATTACCAATTAAAGTTTTTTTGCAAGTTATCTCTTCTTTTACAGAAATTTGTATATCACCTTTTTTATTAACAAATAAATTTATAGTCCTTTGATATGAAGCCCCAATCTTTTTAAATCCATCATGCGAACCAAAAAGCTCATAATTACTTTTATTGAGTTTTTGATAAGATCTAGAGAGAATATTAGCTTTTCTTCCTGCTCGAAAATTACCCCATACATCAATCGGTTCAATCCATTTAGATTTTTTTTTGTTAAATTCATCAAAAATAGAAAGCCTTAAAACATTATGCGCTGCACTAGATCTTTCAAATTTTCTTATTGTTGAATTTCCATAATAACTTGTTCCTGCTTCAGCAATTATTGGGATTCCATTTTTAAATAAATCAAAGCTTAAAAGGTCAGAGTGGGTATGAGCCGGAAGATATTTAGGACAACCTTCTCCACATTTGAAAATAAGTTCCCAACCATGTTCCAATCTGACTATGGACCAACCTGTATCTGGTAAAAAATTAAATTCAGAGGGTTTAATTTCTAGATATTGATTCGAAACAAATGATTTATAAAAATTTCTTGATGTAGTACTCAATAGTTTTCTTATCCCAAACAAAAAGTTTTCCTTGTTTTCTAAGTAAGAAATAGAAAATTCTTTTGTTAAATTTATTTTTGGACATATATCAGAAGGGCTATCGTTAAATAAAGGAATTCTGCCACCTTCTAATTCAACTAAAATTATCCAATCAGTCATTCTCTTAATATATTTATGTAGCCAAAATGGTCTTTCTTTTCTAATGCTTTGAATAACCCAACCTACTTCAACTAGGCGATCAAGGATTAAAATATGATATGCAGCACTTCTTTCTTCATGACCACCATCATTTAAAATTTGTTTTTCTAAAGCTTTTCTTAAAAGCTTTATTGATTTCAGATAAATATGATGTGCATATAAATTTTTAAATTGTAAACTTCCTATTATCAGAGCGGTTAAATTTTCTATCCAATGATTACCTCCATGGCATACTTCAGGATGCTTATATAACCAACAAATTTGAACCCAAAGAGATTGTAATTTTTCTTCGTTAACTATATTTGGGAAAGTACGAAAAATAAATATCCAGTTTCTTATCCTTAATGAAAGTGTATAACTATGCCAACCATCTCCAAAACCAATAGGATTTCCTAAAATCCATTCATTAATTAAATCATCAAGCAAAAATATTTCTCTTTCTAATGAATTATTTTCAAGAGAAACATCGATGGCATTTCTTGCCCAATCAAAATAATGTAAATTGAATTTCCACAATCTTATCCATTTTTTATTATTCCAATTTATTGGAAATTTAATCTCTTCAGTTTTATTTAAAAAATTAAATTTTATTGAGTTTATACTTTCGTTTGAATCTTTTTTTTCAATATTACCTAATTTATGATTACTAAGTTCTAATATCGAATCCAACCAATTATGCTGCAAAAATGCTTCTTTATTTGACCATTTCCAAAAAAATGGAAAAATAGAATCAAATCTAGTTAAAAATTCATACCTCAACCTCAGGTAAATCCTAAAAAGACCAATATCTTTTAAAGTAATTATTAAACGTATCAAAACAAAGAATTTATACCACAAAAGTCAAAAACTAGTTTATTAAGAAAGTCTATACCCTTAAATTCTTTGTGTGAAACAAGAATTACAATCATATCTGAATTTTCAAGAACATAATTTAAAGATTTAAGTTCAAAAATATCAAATTCGAGAAGTTTTGGTTCGCATATTAATAATTCGGCCTTAACTGATATTAAATTCTCGACTATCTTAATTGCTGGGGATTCTCTAATGTCATCAACATCAGGCTTAAAAGTTAAGCCAAGACATCCTATTTTTGGATCCCTACCAATTGTATTTTTAAGAATATTAGCGTTTTCTATTATTTTATTTGTAACCCACTCAGCTTTATCGTTGTTAACCTTCCTAGCAATTTGAATAAGTTCACTTGCTTCTGGGCAAGCAGATGCTATAAACCATGGATCAATAGCTATACAATGACCGCCTACACCGCAGCCTGGATTCAGGATATTTACTCTTGGGTGTTGATTTGATAAATGAATAAGCTCATGAACATCAATATTTAAATTATCACAAATCATTGAAAGTTCATTAGCCAAAGCAATATTAACGTCTCTAAAAGTATTTTCAGCAAGTTTCACAAGTTCAGCTGTTCTTACATCTGTTAATTGTATATTTCCTTTACAAAATGATTCATAGAATATTTTTGCCATCTTTGCATCATTATTTTTAATACCTCCAATAACTCTATTGTTTAGAACAAGCTCGTTAATAATATTGCCAGGGATAACCCTCTCTGGACAATAACAAATATGTATATTATCAGTATTACATAATGCAAACTTCTCAATCTCCTCTTTAACTTTTTCGGTAGTTCCGACAGGTGAAGTTGATTCAATAATTATTAAATTTCCATCTCGCAAGTATGGACTAATTGATCGCGCTGCAGATAAAACGAATTGAATATCAGGTTGAGGAATTTTTCCTTCTTTTTTTTTGAAAGGTGTTGGAACGGCAATAACGAATACATCTGAAAAGGATGGATTTAAAGATGCCTTGAATTTCTTTTCTGTTATTGTTTCTTTTACAAGATTTTCTAGACCAGGTTCAAAAAAATGAACCTTTCCTTTGTTAATAGTATCTACAACATTCTTATTTATATCCACACCTAAAACAAAATTATTTGATTTTGCAATTAAAGCTGCTGTTGGCAATCCAATATATCCAAGGCCAACAACGCAACAATTTTGCATAACTAGACTTTCTCCAATAACAATTTATGTATTTCAAATAATTCATTATATGGAATTGGAGGTGATCCTCCATTTTCTATTGCTAATAAAAACTTCTTGACACAATTAAGTTGACCTTTATCTTGCGAAAAACTTCTTTTAGTTTTAAAACCTCTAACTCCCCATGCTTTTAAGATTCTGAAGTTATCCAAAGTAAATATTTTTTGACCCACAAAAACCTCTAATCTTTCTTTAGGGAAGCTTTTTGCTCCATTTGATAGATAATGAATAGTTGCTATCGAACCACTTTTAAACAAGATTTGTATCGTGAAAGTATCTGGGAAAGTTTTTGGCTCTTGCATATTTGTTATGGAGATTTTTTCTATCTCACTTCTCTCTAAGAACCTAATTAAATCAAGAAAATGGCACGCTTCGCCTATTAACCTTCCTCCACCAGATATAGCATTCTGTGTCCAATGATTTTTTTCAATATATCCAGCATTACATGTATAAATATAAACCTTTGGATCTCTAATTTTTTTTAGGTATTTATCCAATTCCTGAACTAAAGGTGAGAATCGCCTGTTAAAACCGACCATTAAAAGAGGGCTCTCATTCTTCTGATTATTTAAAAAATTATAGATATCACTTAATTCTTTCATTTTCAAACATAGAGGTTTTTCAACAAATACATTTTTTCCATTTTTAAGGCCTTCCAGAACATATTTGGCATGGCTATCGTGCCTTGTTGCTATGACAATAGAATTAGTAGTTTTATCTTTAAATACTTCATCTTGTATCGTAGTAGCTTTTTGAAAACCATATTTTTTGCCAACATAAACAGGCCCAGTTCCATTTTGAGATGAAATAATATTTAATTTTGCATTTGCTTTAAAAAAATAAGGAATGAGAACTTTTTGAGCATAATTACCAGCGCCAATAAAACTAATTACTGGCTTTTTTGTAATTACTTTTTTAAATTTATTGTCAAAGTTAAAGATTATGGAATGTTTATCATATTTACACTTTTCTGGATATTTCAAAATAATCCCTAAACTTGAATAATCTTCCAGTAAGCATTCATATGCTTTTTTCACTTGATCTAGCTCAAAATAATTGGATATTAGAGCATCTGTTTTTAACATTCCAGAGGAGAAAGAATGTATAATTGCTTCAAAATTTCTTTTTTGAGTCCATCTCACAAACCCAATTGGGTAATCATGACCTAATTCTTCATAATTAGGATCATATCTACCTGGGCCGTAAGAGCAACTAATTTGAAAAGTTAATTCTTTTTTATAAAATAAATCTCTTCTAATTTCTAAACCTGTAACTCCAACTAGTACGATTCTTCCTCTAATTCTAGAAACTTTTGCCGCCAGATCTATAGGATCTGAAGATTTTGTACTTGCTGTTATCAAGACTCCATCTACGCCTAAGTTATTAGTAAAGTTTTGACACCATTTTTCAGGATTAGAATTTTCACTTAAATTTAGACAATCTATCCCTAAATCCCTCGCAAGACTGCATTTTTTCTTATCTGGATCTAATGCAATGACTCTACATCCATTAGATTTAAGTATTTGTGCAGAAAGAATTCCAATAATACCCAAGCCACTTACTAAAATTGTTTCTCCAAATGTTGGATTTAGTAATCTTATGCCTTGTAATCCTATTGAACCTAAAACAGTAAAAACTGCTTGAGAATCTTCAATATCTTTAGGTAAAACAGCACAAAGATTTTCTGGTACAGAAACAAATTCAGCATGATATCCATTAGAAACTACTCTTTGTCCAACCTTTAGTTTTTTTATTCCAGTGCCTAATTTAACAATGGTTCCTACATTACAGTATCCCAAAGGAAGTGGTTCATCTAATTTAGATTGGACAGCATTTAAAGTACTTATTAATCCATCTGTTCTAGTTTTATCAATTACTTCTTTAACTTTATCTGGCTGTTTAATAGCCTTTTGTAAAATATTCGATTTTCCAAAATTAACTAAACTTCTTTCTGTTCCTGCTGACAATAATGATAATGATGACTTAATTAGAACTTGACCTTTTCTGGGAAAGGGTACGGGTTTTTCTATCAAAGAAATTTCACCAGTAGATAATGATTGAAATACTTGCTTCATTTTTGTTGAGAATTAAAAGAATTTGTCATTAAAATTTTTTCTTTTTTAGAAGGGTAATTAAGTAATACAGCTCGATGAATTCCCTCAAATACAAAAACCGAACCTGCAGATACCCCCAGAGGTCCAAATTTATCAGAAATTTCTTTAATATTTTCATATGACGATGCACCTCCCAAAACTGTTACTGGGTAATTGAGTTGTTTTTTTACAATTTCTATAATACTTCTATCGTAGCCATTCAAAGTTCCATCATTATCAATTGATTGCAGAATTATTTCACCAGCGCCTAAAGAAGTAAAAATTTTAGCAGCTTCTAAAGGATCTTTTCTCGAATCTCTTTTTCCATTTAAATATTTACAAGTTAATCTTTTAGAAAACCTAGTCCTCGCCACATCTAGCACAGCTACAACACTTTGAGAACCGATCATATCAGATGCCTCTCTAATCAAATCAGGGAAAATAAAGGATGAACTGCCAAGAGCCACCTTCTCAACTCCAAGACTGATTAATTTCATGATCGTATTTATATCTCTAATTCCTCCGCCATAACACAAAGGCATGCGACATTGAGAAGATATATTAGAAATTAAATCAAAATCAGGATCTTTACTATTTTTTGTAGCCCCAATATCTAGAACAATAATCTCATCTACATTTAATTCATTAAAAATCCTAACTGCATTAAGTGGATCCCCAACATATTTATAATTTTTAAACTTTGTTGATTTAACTAGAGCACCATCATTAATAAGAAGGCAAACTGATAATCTTGACCTTAACATTTCAAATTTTTATAAACTCAGAAAAAATTTCTAGGCCTGCATCATGACTCTTTTCAGGATGAAACTGACATCCAATTATATTTTCTTTTTTAATACTTGAACAAAAATCTTCTCCGTAAAATGCAGTTGATATTATTATTTCTTTATCATCAGGTACACAGTGAAAGGAATGCAGAAAATAAAACTCTCTTTGATTTAAATTTTTACAAAATTCATCCTTTAAAGACCTTAAAGTAATTGTATTCCATCCCATATGAGGTAAATCTAAATTTAAATCTAAATCAAATTTTTTAACTTTGCCTTTTATCCAGCCTAATCCTTGAGATTTCCCCTCATCACTCCTTTCAAAAAGCATTTGCATTCCAACGCAAACAGTCAATAGAGGTTTTTTATGAATCATTACATTTTCATAAAGCTTTTCAACCAATCCCGATTTATTTATCAATTTAATTGCGTAATCAAATGAGCCAACACCTGGAAGAATTATATGAGTACACGAATTAAGATCACTTTTGGTGTTTATTATTTTTGTTTTACAATTTAATTTATCAAAAGCATATTTAAATGCCGATATATTACCAAGGCCATAATTAATAATTCCTATCATTTTATTTATCTTTTGATACCTGCTTCTAGCCCGAATTTTTGCATAAACTTTGCACCAAATTGGAATAAAGATAATGAATGAGGATAATCATCATAATATTTTTTTTCCATGTCTCGATATTTAATCAATTCTTCATAAGTGATTTTTAATTTGTTAGCGACATATTTAGTCTCAGAAATAGCTTCCTCTTCAGAAAACTCTGGGGATTTTAATTTTTCCAAAGCTTCCTCTCTGCTCATTTGATTAGTACAAATAAGACTTGAAAATTGTACTCTTCTAGTGTCAAAACCGAATCTTTTTGGTAACCAATATCCTTCAAAATATCTTGTAAATCTTGATTCAAAGTGTTTTCTTGGATAAGGTTTCCATCCATATATTTTGACCAATTCTTCAAGAGCATGACTCTTGTTATAGACTATATAATCTAGAACTTTTAAAACTTTTACTCTTTTGATATACCTTAACCATAATTTATGTCTCAAAATTGAACTAAAAGGATAAGTGGGCATTTTATTTGCCCCAAAATTTTGTCTAATAAAATTTATATGCTTCATATCAGTTCCGTAATAAAAAAATTGCAGCGGATTACGTATACATTCAGTACTTATATTTCCACCATTCAAGATCCAATTAATTCCATTTCTGTTAGCAAAATTATAGAGAGTTGAGATAAATGCATGATCTTGCGGAATATCTATATGGGGCACACCAGATTTTAAAAAGGCTAGTTGAAACTTTCTCATTTCTTCCCAATTTATGACCTCAGTGAATAAATCTAGATTTAATTTTGATATTAAAAATTTAATATTAGAAACACTTATATCAGAATTCCATCCTCCGTCTACGTGAAAAACTAATGGCCTTAATTTTAACTTTTTCACAGCATAATGCAGCATATATGAGCTATCAATTCCTCCACTAAGACCCAAAATACAATCATATTTTTTTCTCTTATTTGACTTTATTTGATTTATATTCTTTCTAAATTCCTCTTTATTTTTTTGTTTTTGTTGCCAATATTGCTTCGTTACAGATTCAAACTGAATACAGTTATCACAGATTCCTTCTTCTGTGAATTTAATTGAAGGATCAGAAGTATCCATAACACACCTTTTACAAATTTGATATTTATCTACTTTCATGTTTATTTTATAATTAAAAATTATATCAGATTTTAGTAAAATTTTTATTTACTTCAATTTTATATTTTTAATATCATGTTAGATTATTTAAAGGTATTTTTATTTAAAATTGAAACTTGAAATAGATACTAAAAACATAAGTAATACTTCCAGAATTAAATCATTATATTACATAATAAATTACCTCCCTTATAAATATAGAATAAACCTTGTTTATTCAATAATTCTAGTAATTTTTGCAGGAATTTTAGAAGCTCTAAGTATTAGATTTATTAGAATTATTTTGGATCAGATAGATGTCCTAAAGGATATTGAATTTATAAACAATTTTTCACAAAATGTTTTTTTACTAATAACTTTTATATTAACCTCAACATTATTAAGATTAATAATAATTAAATTTAATTTAATTATTTCAGCGATTACAGGTAATTATCTTTCATCAGAAATTTTTAAAGAACTTGCAGAAAGAGATTACGAATTAAGCTTGAATGATAAAGAAAGTGTCGATATTGATTTGATTACATGGCAAGTAACAAAAGCATCAGGCTTGATAAACATTTTTCTTCAAACAATATCATCACTATTTATAAGTATATTTATTTCTATTTCCATTTTTATAGAGAGTTTTAATTTAATCTTTTTTATTTCATTATTATTACTTTGTTTTTATTCAATTTTAGGAATTTTAATAAAAAAGAGACTTAGAAAAAATAGTAAAACATCATTAGAAGTAAATAGATTTTGTGTAAAGTCTATTCAAGAAGTTTCTGTCCTACGTACTGAAATAAATTTAGGATTGAATTCAAGGCCCTTCATAAAAGATTTCAAGGAGGTTGATCTAAAGGGTAAGAAATCAAATGCAGATTCACAATTCCTTGCATTAATTCCAAGGTATTTAATTGAAGGTTTAGTTTTTTCAATAGGTATCCTAATTTTATATTTATCGTTTTCTCAGCAAAATTTATTTATCTCAATTTCATCAATAGGTACATTAGCTTTTGCTTTACAAAAAATCTTACCAAATATCCAACAAATTTTTTATGGGTGGTCATGTTTAAATGCACAAGGAGATTCATTAATTGAAGTAAATAAGGCACTTAGAAATTTGAAAAAAAATTATTCCAAAAATTCTAAGCCAAGAGAAGATGAAGTTATTAAATTGAAAAATAGATATATTAATCCTAAATGGAAAAAAATTAAGTTAGAAAACATTTCATATTCTTATTTTTCTGAAAAAGGGGAAGAATTTAAAGTTTATAAGGATTTCTTTTTAACAATCAACAACGGAGATAAAATTGCAATATATGGACAATCCGGGACTGGGAAGTCAACTCTTATAAAGTTGATTTCAGGACTATTAAAGCCTCAAAATGGTGAAATTTTAATTGATGGTGAAAATATTAATTTGAATTATAAAAATTTAAAAGATTTCAGAAATTTAATTGCATATGTACCTCAACAAGTTCAGATATTAAATAGGTCTATAAAGGAAAATCTTTTATTAGATTCAAATTTGCAAATATCTACTCGTTTCTTCAATAAAGTTATTAAAAGTTGTTATTTAGAAAATTTCATAAATTCAAAGCCGAGTGGCTTAGAAACTACATTGGGATTTAGAGGCCAGTCAATAAGCGGTGGTCAGAAACAAAGAATTGCAATTGCAAGAGCTATTATAAAGAAAAAGCAAATTCTTATACTTGATGAAGCAACATCCAGTTTAGATAGAAAAATGGAAAAAGAAATATTGTTTAATATTCATAAAATGCTTAAAGACACAACCATAATCCATATAACTCATAATCCTGAGATATTAAATCTATATGAAAGATCTATCAAAATTTAGTATTTAATTAAGACCTTATTTAAAGTTTCATAAATAATCTTCTGCAATCTTTAAAGTTTCAAATCTTCCGATATCTAGCCAATTATTTGTGCAAAAAAAGTGATCAACAACCAATTTATTTTCTAAACAAATCTTTACTAAGTCTGGCATATCCAAATATTCATTATGATTAACTAATCTCCTAGCATCCTCTGAAATTAAATATATTCCGGTATTTAATAAAAAATCATAAGTTGGTTTTTCATTAATACCTAAGACATAATGTCCATTTGTTTCGACAACTCCATATGGAATAGATATCTTTTCATTTTTTGTGACAATTGATAAACTTGATTTTGTTAGATTATTTTGCATCAATAAATCCTGTAAATCAATATCAGTTATAACATCAGCGTTAAGAAGAATAGCTGGCTCATTTAAAGACGGGATCAAAGACAAAGATCCAGCAGTACCAAGTGGATCATTTTCTTCAGTATATTTTATCTCTATATTAAATTTTGATCCATCTCCAAAATAGTTTTTGATTATTTCTTTTTTATAATTTACGCAAATATTAAATTTATAAAAACCTTGCTTGTTGATTCTTTTAATTAAGTGATGGATCATTGGTAATCCATTTATTTTTATCATTGGCTTTGGAATCTCCTTGGTTAATGGGTATAGTCTCCTGCCTTTACCTCCAGCCATAATTATTATTTGATTTTCATATTCATTTTTTCTAATTTTTTTATTTAACCATATTATTTTTATTAATTTTTTTTGAGAATCTAAATGAGGGACCCCATATATATCTAGATCTAGTGCTTTTTTTCGAACTTCAGCATATGAATCCCCTTCTTTTAAAAACAAAAAATCTTTAGTCATAATATCTTTGACTTCAGTATCTAAACTTGTACCTTTTAATAAACCTCTTCTTATATCTCCATCAGTAATAACTCCACTAACAGTCATATCTTTATCAGTAACTATTAGTAATTTTCTTCCAGATTTTTCAAGAAGTTCCAGAGCTTTTCTTAATTTTGAGAACTCTGAAATTACTTGGTTATCTAATTGCATTTTGTTGAGATTAATTATTAAATAATATAATGCGACTATAAAAATTAAAATTAATTTATTCGAAAATTAACTCTTATTTAGATTCAATTATTTGAGAAGAAGTAATTTATTAATTTAACAAAAAATTACTTGGTAAATTAATTATCTTATTTGCTAGTAAATGTGCTGTCGAACAGTTATCAGATGGATTTGATTTATACATTTTCAAAAGATTTAATGGTTTCCATCCAGATCTGATTTGAATTTTATTTTCAATCAACTCGTTATAGAGGATTTTTTTAAATTCATTTATATTTAAATCTTCATCTATTATTAAACTATTTAGCCAATAATTAGATTTGCAAAATTGGTCATGAAAAGCGAATTTACAGAAGATATTTTCATTTAAATTTTTCTTATATAAACTATATATTTTTTCTTTTCTCTTAAGAGTCTCTCCAAAATTTTCTAGTTGAGATAGTCCTATGGCTGCATTTAAATTTGGCATTCTGTCATTCCAACCTATCTCATTATGTTCTATTTCATATTCATGTGGAACTCTAGCAGTTGTACTCAAATTCAATGCTTTTTCATATATTTCATATGATTCCGTTATTATTGCCCCTCCACCACCAGTAGTAAGAATTTTATTTCCATTAAAGCTTAAACAACCCACATCTCCAAAACGACCCAAATGAATTTTTTTCTGGTTATTAGAAGCAAAAGTTCCTAAAGCTCCCGCACAATCTTCAATTAATTTAATATTATATTTTTTGCAAATTTCTAAAATTGACCGAATATCACAACTATTTCCAAAAATATGGACTGCAATTAAAGCTGAAATTCTTTTTCCAGTTCTTATATTTACTGTAAATTTATTTTGAAGCTTTGTATTTTTTTCAAGATAATTTTTTAATTTTAAAGAATCTATGCCAAAAGTTTTTGATTCTATATCAATAAAATTTGGATAAGCATTTACGTGGGCTACTGCATTAGCACTTGCCACAAAAGTAAAAGAAGGTACTAAAACTTCAGAACCCTTTTCAATCCCAACAGCTAATAAAGCTAGTTTTAATGCAGCGGTACCACTAGATACTGGTATTACATAAGGCGAACCAGTATATTCAGAAAGTTTCTCTGCAAATTCATTAACATAATTTCCGCCACTACTAACCCATGTTGTTTTTAAACAATTTAAAATATAATGTGAAGCATTTTCTCCAAAATTAATAGGCGCATGAACAGCCTTAAACTCATCTTGCTGATAGGCATATTCTTCAATTAAGTTACATATGGCTTTTGCAAGCTTTTTTGCTTTATACTTGGTATCCACTATTTTTATGTTGGAAATCATAATCTTGAGTCCAGTCTATAGTTTTTCGCAACCCATTGATTAAAGAACTTAATCCATTTGTTGAAGGGCTCCACCCAGTAGCATTTTTTAGTTTTAAATTAGAACCAACTAATCTCCTAACTTCTGATTTTATTGGTCTTAATCTTTTTTCTTCCTGAATAATTTCTACTTCTACATTCATAAGTTTAGAAATTTGATTTACAGTTTCTTGGATACTTATTTCATAACCAGAACAAGTATTAAAGATATCACCAATAGTTTTTTCAGATTTAAAACACTGATAAAAAGCCTCGCAAGTATCTAGTACAAAATTAAAATCCCTAGTAGTTTTTACATCTCCAAGTTGTAATTTTCTATTTTTATTTATAATTTGACTGATAATTGTAGGGATAACTGCTCTTTGACTTTGCCTTGGGCCATAAGTATTAAATGGCCTAAGTACGGTAACCGGAATATTAAAACTTTTAAAAAAACTCATAGCTAATTGATCCGCTGCAATCTTAGTAGCAGAGTATGGAGATTGGGCTACTAGAGGATGATCTTCTGTAATTGGGACAAACTGAGCAGTTCCGTATACCTCAGATGTCGAAGTTTGAATAACTCTACAATTATATTTTTTAGCACTCTCCAAAATATTTAAGCATCCTTTTATATTTGTATCTACATATGATTCCGAAGCAGAATAACTATAAGGTATTCCAATTAAAGCAGCCAAATTGAAAACACAATCTACATTTGATAACTGCTCATTGACAAATGTTCTATCTCTTATATCACCAAGAACAATTTCAATATCATTGTCTAAATCTAATTCTGTATTATGCAACCATCCATAAGATGAAAATGAATTATAAAAGCAAAAAGCTTTAACAAATAATCCTTTTTGGGTTAGGTGTTCAACAAGATGAGAGCCAATAAAACCATCAGCACCAGTAACAATTACTTTAGACACTATAGAAAGTTCTTTTTATTATTCTAGACTAACTATTGATATAAATTTAAATGAAGAGATACTTTCTTATTAATTTAAACTCATATTCTTATTTTAAAAATTTGAATACAATCATTATTTCTTTCTAGAAATTTATTTGTATAAGATAAATTAATTCATAATTTAAATTACTTTAGTTTTTTTAGGTAATTAAATTAACAACTTTTACAAAATAAATATTTTATAGAAAATTATAAGAAAAATGATTATGAAAAAATTATTTTTGAGTAAATTTATTATTTCAATCAAAAAGTAAATTTGTACTATCTTCTCTTGGTATTAGAAGTTTATTGAATGAATTAAAATCATATTGAGTCAAAGAAGCTGCAAAACCGACTTCAATATTTAGTTGAGACATGATTTTTTCAGTTTCTTTGTTAAAAAGACCGCATGGATATGAAATTGACTTTGGATTTTTTTTTAATTTCTGTTTTAGAAACTCATAATTACTAAAATACTCTTTATGTATATTTTCAGGACTTAATCCTTTCAAATCTGTTGGATGTGTAGATGAATGAAGACCAATTTCGTGACCTTTTAAATCAAGTTCTAATATTTCATCTAGGTTCATAAATAAACTTTTTTTCTTTTGCTCAAATGGATAATTATCTTCAACTAACATATCTTTTACTAAAATTTCATATTCATTTCTTTTTAAAACCTCATCTCTTAAATACCTATATTTTTTGTCTTCATAAGTATAAAAGGGACAATCTATTAAGAAATCTTTGGGTATCATAATATTTTCAATTCTTGCTTTTAGAAAACTATTTACTTTTGAGAAAAAATTCTTGTAATAGCTTTTAATCCCACCCTTATAATTATTTCTATAGTCTCTAAAAAATTCTAATAAAGGGGTCTTAAATTTATCATCCCAAACAGCCGAATAACAAAAAAAGAATGCTTGAATATTAAAAGTTTCTAAAACTGGTATAGCGACCTTGTATTGGCACTTTAATCCATCATCAAAGGTTATACATGTTGCTTTTTCAGGTTTTTTGTTTTTTAAATTTTCTAAATATTCTAATGGTGATAGGATTTGGGTTTCTTTTTTAACTTGTTTTATTATTTTTTCTAATTGATCTTGAGAAATAGATCCCTGAGTTTCTTGGAATTCAATAAAATCATGAAAATAGTGAAACATTATTCCACTTAAGACATAATTATCAAACTTTATTTTTTCATTATTCATTAAAGACAATTATCTTTATCAATTAATTCTAAAGGCAAATATTGGCCTTCTTTTAAATTAGCTTTTGCAATTTTACCAATAGCATCAAAAAGTCTACTTGCAGGTATCGCTTTTTCATTTTCAGGTCTTAATGCAATTAAATCTTCAAATTCAATAAACTTACCTTTTGAAATATCTTTTTTTGCGTAAACTGACCTTTTGGCGATCTTACAATTTTCTTTCTCTGCAGCATTTATTTTTTTTTCAAATATTCCTAAGGCTGAATAAGTTTTTCTGATTGAATTTATCATTTCTTTAAAATCTTTTGGTTCCATTGAAGCTTGATGATCTGGCCCTTGAAGTTTTTTAGATAATGTAATGTGTTTTTCAATAACCACAGCACCTAGTGCAGTAGCTGCCGCACATACCTCCTTACCATTTGAATGATCTGAGTAACCAATTTGCAAATTAAATTTATCCTTTATAATTCTCATTGCATTTAAATTTACATATTCAATTGGGCAAGGATATGCAGTTGTACAATGAAGGATTATTACGTCAGAAAGATATTTTTTATTTTCATTATAATTTTCTAAATTAAGCAAGCATTCCTCTAGGTTTTTTGGGAATTTAATATTTAACCTAGCATGAATTATTATGCTTAATGCAATTTCTATTTCATCTAATGATGACATTCCAGAAGAGATTATTAAAGGAATTTTGTAACTTGCGGCATGCCAAAGCAGACTTACATTATTTAAATCACAAGATGAAAGTTTAATTTTTTTTACATTTAATTCTTCAACAAGAAACTTTAAACTTTCCTCATCAAAAGGAGTAGAAATGAATTCAATACTAATTGCATCGCAATAATTTTTTAACTCAATAAAATCACTTTGTTTTAACTCTAAATCTTTTATTAGATCGTGCTGATTCTTTACTGAAGATTTTTTTTTCTGATATTTAGCTAAATTAGCATTCTTTGAAACAACATATTTTGTTTTGAATGTTTGAAACTTCACTGCGTTGGCGCCTGCCAGAAATGCTGCAAATATTAATTTTTTAGCAATTTCTAATGAGCCATTATGATTGACTCCAATTTCAGCTATTACAAAAGGTTTCATGAAATTATCCTTATTTATTGGAGAAAAGAATTTATTATTTTAAGAATAGAATTTGAAGATTCTCCATCACCATATGGCGAGAACCTTGAAATTGATCTTTCTTTTTTTAAAAGTAATAATAAAGTATGGTTTATTTCATTTTCATCTATATTTATTCGCATTACAGTATTACCAAATATTCTACCAGTTTGTCTATTACCTACATCTATAGTCCAGCATCCTAGGAAAGGAGCCTCTACTAAACCACTTGAAGAGTTTCCAATTATGATATGAGCATAAGAAAGCAAGCTCCAAAAGTTTATTTGACCAAATGATTCGCACATAAAAGTATTTTTTCTTTTTGATAATGATTTCCGCATTAAAAGATTTATATCAAATCCTGCAGGATCATTATTCCCATAAGAAATTAAGATAGGAATCTGAGAGTCAAATTCTGATAGTGTTTTAAAAAATATATCGGCTTGATCAGCAAATAAATTACTACTTGTTTCTGGATGCAATGTACATATTATAAATTTCTTAGTTAGGTCTAAATTGTATAATTTTGAAAGGTAATCTATACTTTTAAATTTAGTATTTTTTATTTCTTCTAATCCAGGTTCTCCAACTACGTAAATATTATCTGTATTATTTTTACCAAGAACTTGACTAAGCCTTTGCTTTGCTTCATTATGAGCTACTAAGTGTAAATCAGATGCAAAAGAAACCATATTTCTAATTTTATCGTCAATTGCACCTAAAGTTATTTCCCCGCCTGAAAAATGGGCTATTGGTATTTTCGAAATTAAAGCTTGCGAAACAATAGGAAGAAGTTCGTATCTATCTCCCAAAACTAATATTAAATTTGGAGATTTTTTTATAATAAGTTTAGAAAAACTCTTACATATTTCTAATGAACCATAAATAGTTTCTTTAAAGTCATTTGAGCTTAAAGAGTATGAAATTATTTTTTCTTCCCAGTCCACACAAATTGTACTATCTAAATTTTTATTATTTTTTCCTACTAGCCTAATAACTATCAATTTATATTTTTTATATTTATTAATTTTTTTAATTATCGCCTGTAATAGACCATAATCAGACCTATTAGTAGAAACAACAAAAATAGTTTTAGTTTCCATATTTAAATGTCTTTAAAATCTATTATTTTATTAGATTGGGTATTTCTATATTTTGTAAACAATTTTTCATTATGGATCGACAAACCAATTCGATAATCAAATAATAAGTTAGCAAATTTTGATTTAAATCTGAACAAGGGATCGTCATCTTTATTTGTTAAGCCTCCACCTAAATGAATAAGATTAATTCCTCGTTGGACTGATTCATTTATTGCATTATTTAATAATAAATAATTTGCATTTAACTTTCTGCCAATATCATTAGTAGCAGAAAGATGATAATGCGAAATATCTAAATCAAACATAATACAAACAAATCCAATAAGTTTACCTTCAAAGTATGCGAGGTGAGTTGTTATATTCTCATCCTGCATAAGGAAATCAAAAGTCTTTAGATCAAGTAAAAATCTTTTATCTGCATTCAAATTTTGCATACTTCTTTTATAAAGTTGATAAATCTCGTTTGAATCTTGTTTATTTGCTTTTCTGCAAGTTAAAATTTTATCTGCTTTTTTTATTATATATCTTGTTTTTTTTTTAAAAAACTGAACAAAATCTTTGCCTTTAATTTTTAAAGCACATGTTTTTGAGACTATGTGTAATTCTTGAAAAATAGAGATATCCAAATTTTCAATTGGAAAAAATGGTGGAATTTTAATTATTTCAGCAATAATATTTTGCCTAAAACAATAATGTGACCAGTCTTTCCAAAGTTCAGAAAAATTTTTTTTTGCATTTATTGTTGGGAATGAGTATCCCCAAGGAGTTTCTAAATAGTATAAGCCTCTAATTGGTGAATCTATTAATTTAGAACAATGTATTAAGTGATCTATTTTATTCTTTATAAAAGAACCAGTTGAGCAATGTAATTCTTGAAAATTAAGATTATTATAAATGCTTTCCATCATTAAAAAATTTCAAAACAAACTTACATACCTTTTTTATATCTTTTGAATTATAGTGATCTCCAATCGGAAGTAATAGTATCTCTTTCGAAATTGTAACTGTTTCAGGGCCAATCTCATCATTAAATACTAATGGGGGTTGCCATAAAGTTGAAGGAAATATTCTATGAGAATTTAAAAACCGCATTAATTCATCTCTTTCCTTAATTCTTAAAATAAATCCAAAAGGACAGTCTTTACTTGAGGCCATTATTTTAAAAAAATAAAACTCCTTAATTGGTTTAAGCAATTCAAAATAAATATTATACTGTTTTATTCTTTTAGCACTTAAATCTTTTATTTTTAAATTCTTTATTATTAGAAAACTAAATAAATCTAAACTAATAGGTACTTTATTTTCAGCGTAATTATTAATTTCTAGTCCAACTCTTTCTAACGAGTCAAGCCTAGAGGAAAGCAAAAACCTTGAGACTATTTTGGAACTTAAATAAATAATAGAATTTAAGAAATTAAAGGATAAATTGAATTTTATTGATGCACTTTTTTTACTAAATAAGAAAGTCCCAAGAGGAAGCCAATAAAATTTTCTAGGATTAGTAACTAAATAATCATAATCAAAATCGATTTTTGGAATAGATGGAGTCATTGCTGCATCTATTAAACTGATACTATTTTTATTTTTTATTTGCTGAATTTCTAAATATTTATTAATTGAATCTCTCATTCCATTAAACAAAAGAATTATTATTAAGCTTTTCTCTCCCTTATAATTTTTAGAAAATTTTTTCAACAATTCATCTTTTGATCCGTAATTATAAGTTTCTAATCCTTTTATGGAAATTAACAAATCATATACTGGATAACAATAATATTTAGGTACATAAAGTGTTTTTACCTCTTCATTTTTTATTACCTCTAAAATCGCATTGCGTCCTGAAAAAAAATAATTTAAATTTTCAAAACTATTTTTATTGAATGCCTTATTATATTTTTTGTCAAAGATAAATGGGATTTCCCCGCCAATTTTTTTCTTTGAAAAACCCACTAATATTAAATTTTACCAAAAATTAATTGATTTGTTTTTTTATTTAAAAGTTTACAATCTGACTCAAGTGCTTCAGGCCATATAAAAGATTTTATAAATCTCATAATTACCTTATTATTTAATTGATTATGTGAGTTACATGTATATTTTGCAAGAGTTTTTTCTATTCTATTAATTAATAGAATATTAAAATAAATATCATAAATTTGAAAATTTTCAAAAAGTAAACTATCTATAGTATTGGTTAGATCTTGGGTCTCAAACTCTATTGATTTTAATAATTTTTGTATAAATCTTGATTCATTTAAGAAATTGTGTATTTTAGATATTGTTTCCATTAATTACTTAGCTCTATTAGCCTTAAGCATTTTTTTATACCAATCGAGATGACCATCTTTGATAGTATTATTTACACCAAAAAAAGACAATCTTACAACAACTGATCGATTTATAGCTGAAAACTTAACTGGTTCTGCGAAATGAATACTACAGGCATGATGAATAGTGCAGTCTCCAGTATCATAATTTGGTTCAAAATATTTATTATTTTTTGGTAAATCATTAGGTTTTATACATAAACTAAAAGCTTTACTAGAGGATGATATGTGTTCAAATTCAGTTCCTTGTTTGTTAGATATGTAAGTCAAACCACCATCTTCAGAAGTCTGTGGATTTAAAGCTATATAAAATGTGAGTGCATCGGATTTTTTCAATCCATAATAACCATTATCTTGATGGGGTGGGATATCTGAAGATCCAGGACCCCTTGCATGAATTTCCATACTTCGCAAAAAAACATCGCAATCAAGTAATTTTGAAGCCAAAGCAATAATTTTATTATTAATAAATGGTCCAAATATACCAAAGTTTTCAGAAAGAGGATATTCAAAATACTTTATATAATCCTTTTTATTAATTTTGTCTAAAACTAAACCTTTTGAATCATTTTTATATTTATAAATTAAATATTCTTCATTCTTGAGAAAATAACTCAAAGCATTTAAACATGTATTTTTATCAATAATCTTATTTACTTTTAAAACAGAATTAGAATAAAAATCATTCAAATAATTTCCTTCGCTAATATTATCTAATTCTAAAAAATCATAAATCATTATTTCTCAAATTTATAAATACTATATTATTAAAATTAAAAAATTTATAAACTTAATTCTATCAAAATTAAAAAATGATTTCAATATAAATTACATCTTTTTAACTATATTAGAAACTGATAAACTTAGTGAAAAGTCTGACTAAATTATGCCTGGATTTGAAGTCTATGATCAGAGAGAGAAAGAAGCTGCGATATCAGTTTTTGATGGAGGTAATGTTCTATTTTCCCATGGATTTAACGGATTGAGAAAAAATTTTCATGTTCATGAATTTAATGAGATGTGTCAAAATTACTTTGAAACAAGTAATGCAATATCAGTTTCTTCAGGTACTGCAGGTTTAAAAACAGCTTTAAAGGCTGCTGGAATAAAACCTGGTGATGAAGTTATTACTCAGGGATTTAACTTTATTGCGACTATTGAATCAATAGTTGATTGTGGTGCAAAGCCCATAATTGCTCCAATCGATGAATATCTAAACATGGATTTAAAGGGTACTGAGAAATTAATTACAGAAAAAACTAAAGCAGTAATTATTGTACATATGCTTGGTTATCCAGGAGATGTTGTAAGATTTTCTTCTTTATGTGATAAATACAATTTAGTATTAGTAGAGGATAATTGTGAGGCTATCGGATCAAAAATAGATAATAGATATTGTGGAACATTAGGTGATATTGGGGTTTTCAGTTTCGACCATGGGAAAATGATCGCTACAGGAGAAGGTGGAATGATACTAACCAATTCAGGTAAATATGCTGATTATATTAAGTCCTACATCGATCATGGTCACATGAATGATAAGAATTTTCCTAGGGGAAGAGATCCTAAAAGATGTGTCGGATTCAATTATAGAATGACAGAACTCCAGGGAGCAATTGGCAAGGTTCAGCTTAGTAAATTAAGCAAGATGATTTTTGATAATAAAGAAAGATTTCAAATATTAAAAAATAAAATTGGGGCTAAATATTTATTAAGGCCACTAATTGAAGAGGCTCATCCCACTTATGACACTTTTATGTTTAAAGTCTCTTCAAAAGAATTAAAAAGCAAAATACTGAATGCAATTTATTCAAATTCTTTTTCTACTAAAAATATTCCTGACGCTATGGAATGGCATTGTAGCTATTTTTGGGAACATGCTTTGAGCGGAAAAATGATAAAAGATTCAAAATCTATCTATGAAAAATTAAATGAATATATTGCATTACCAATTTTGTTAAAACTACCACTGGCAAAATATAATGAGCTAGCAAATCTAATTGTTTCAATTTAAAATGAAATTATTAGCGATGATTCCAGCAAGGTCTGGATCAAAAGGTGTAAAGAATAAAAATATTAAGTCCATTGGGCAATATAATTTAGTCCAGAGAGCATATAGATTTATTAAGGAAAATCTTCCAGCAGATGAAATAATTGTCAGTACTGATTATAGCTATAATGAATTTTCAAATTTCTTACCAAAACTTCAATATAGAAAAAGACCTTTTGAATTATCTAAAGATGACTCATCTATAGTAGAAGTATGTATTGATGCAGTAAATTTTTTATATTCAAAAAATAAAAAATTTACTGATTTATTGCTAGTACAACCAACTTCTCCATTTCGCGAATCTAAAGACATTAATTTAGCTATATCCTTATACAAGGGTAAAAATCTTAAAAGTCTTGCATCTGTAAGTAAAGTTATTCAACATCCATATGAGGTTGTAAATGGTATTGGAAATAATTGGGAGCCAATAATTTCATGGCATGGACATAAAAATAGACAAAAACTTGATTCTTATTATTTTATTAATGGTTGTTTTTATATCGTAAATTTAAAAGAATTTCTAGAGAAAAAAACTTTTGTAAATAAAGAAACTTTCATGTTTTTAACAAGAAAAAAATATTGCATTGATATTGATGATGATGAAGACTTTGATCTTGCAAAAAAGTTATTAGAATAAAAATAAGACGGGTATATAAAAAACAATTTACTCCCAAAATATATATTAAATAAATCATATGAAATATTTAATAATTTATTTAATTAGGAAGTAATCATATAATTAAATATATTTTTTACTGAGATAGTACTTTAAAAGTTCTTTTATATCTTTATTAATAATTTCAGGAAATACTAATTCCTTTTTATTATCAATATCTTGACCTTTAAATAAAATATTTGAATTAACTTTCGTAGCATATTCATAACAATTTTTTATGCAAATTGCCAACTCTGAAAGCTTATAATTATAGGAGGAACAAAATATTTGTTGACCGTATTTTATTTCATTTATAAAATCTAAAAATCCATTTAGACTAGTAATATTAATTTCCGAATCAATATTACTAGTTATAGTAGCTTGATTATTTTTAACTAAATTTGAAGCAATATCCATCGCAAATAAATTAGATTTACCTCTATAGAGTTTACCTGGAGATCCTGTTATATTACCTAATCTAATTATCAAGATATTTTGCTCCCAATTTGGGATTGCCTTTATTGTTTCTTCTCCAATAAATTTTGATAAGCTATATCTATCATATATATTATTTGGATTTTTTTCATATTTTTCACAATGAATAGTTGATAACCAGATTAACCTGGTATTCGTTTTGATACATGCTCTTGCTAATCTAGAAGGCCAGATAGAATTCTTATTTAAATAATCATTAAAAGAATATTCTTCCATACTGGCTCCTATGCCTGATGCATCATAGATAGTTTTAAAATTTCTAATTAAATTTTCAAGTTCCTCATCATTTAAGTTTGTGTAATTCTTAATACAGTTCTGTTTATGAATATCTGGGGAATTTGTTCCAAGTGTAATAGATTCATCTTTCTGCTCAAGCCAATCAGTTATCCTACTTCCCAAGAAACCTGACGCACCAAAAACTAGTGTCGCCACTTGGCTTGGCCTCCATCCCAAAGACCCTGAACAAATTCTAAATCCCTTTTTGAATCAACACACCTCCAAAACTCATCTGTCTCGTAGGCCGCCACGTCGTTATTAAGTATAGCTTTTTGCATTGGGTTCTTTTCAAGCATATCCTCATCACCATCTATGTAATCTATAAATCTAGGTTCAACAACAAAAAATCCTCCATTTATTCTTCCTTGTTTTAATTGTGGCTTCTCTTGGAAACTTTTTATAGAACCATTTTCTATTTCCAACTCTCCAAATCTCGCTTGAGGTCTAACAGCACTCATAGTTAATGCTTTATTTTGTTTTTGGTGAAATTTTATTTTCTTTAAAAGATTTATATTTGAAAGACCATCGCCATAAGTAAGCAAAAAGGTTTCATTTTTTAAAAACTTTTTTATTCTTTTTAATCTTCCTCCAGTTTTAGTATCAATTCCAGTATCAACTAAATTAATTTTCCATTCTTTTTTTGGCTTATTAAGAAAATCAACTTCATTATTTTTAGTATTTATGCAAATATCATTATTTGTGTAGTTAAAATTAAAAAAATAATTTTTAATTATATTTTGTTTGTATCCTAAACAAATTATAAATTCGCGAAACCCATAAAAGTCATAGTGATTCATAATATGTTCAATCATTGGTATACCGCCAATTTCCAACATTGGTTTTGGAATATTTGAAGTATATTCTGATAATCGAGTTCCATATCCTCCAGCAAGAATTACAACTTTCATTTCACCCAACTTGATAATTTAATAGGCATTTTTTTGACTTCATTATCATTGTGTAAATTGTCTAATAATACAAGTATTGAGGAATCATTTTTTGACAATCCCTGGAATCCATACCATGTATTAGGAGGGATTTTAAAATAAGATCCATTTTCTAGTGAAAGATCTTTATTTAAGATAATTTCTCCACGAATATTCAAGCATTTAACTTTTACTAAACCTGCAACTATTACAAAAATACTCTCAAACTTTGTATGCATCATCCATGCCTTTATTTCATTAAATTTTATTTGAGAAATATACATCTCACCTTTTAAGTGATTTGGATGATGATTGAGATCCATTAATTTATGGATATTACCTGAATTATTTTTTATTATTGGATATTTAACAATAAAAGCATTATCCATTAAATTCACAGAAATCCTTGATTTGTCTTATTGATAAATCTATCATATCCAAACCTTTTGATTTTCCAATATACCAAGTCGCTGTGAACTCTAATGCCTTTTCTAAGCCTAAAGTTGGGGACCAATTTAAAATATTACATGCCTTATCGTAAGAAAGGTTAAGTAAGCCTGACTCTTGAATAATCTTACTAGGTTTAAACTTTATTGATGAATTCTTCCAATATATCGAAAATAATTCAACTACTTTCTCAACACTCTTTATGTCACAAGAATCCGGCCCAAAGTTAAAAGATGCATCTGATAGTTGTGAACATCTAATTTTATTTGAAAAAATATATTCTCCTAATAATATATAACCACTGATCGGTTCTAAGACATGTTGCCAAGGTCTTGTAGCTTTAGGACTTCTTATAATTAACTCTTTTTTTGACTCCCATGCTTTTACAGCATCAGGGATTAGTCTACTTTTAGACCAATCACCACCACCAATAACATTTCCAGCTCTAGCTGTAGCAATTGAAAGGAAATTATTTTCATTGTATATACTTCTCATATAGCAATTAGCTATTAATTCAGCACATCCCTTTGATGCACTATATGGGTCTTTCCCGCCCATTGAATCAATTTCTCTATATCCATAAATAGTTTCTATATTTTCATAACATTTGTCACTAGTAATTATGATTAAGCTTGTTTTTTTATTAACATTTTTTACTGATTCAAGGATATTTAAAGTACCGATTGTATTAGTAAGAAAGGTGTCTCTGGGATTTTTAAATGACTCAGACACAATTGGTTGTGCAGCTAAATGGAATATAAAATCAGCCTTTTCTAATTCAATAGTTTTTATTAAATCATCCGAATTTTTAATATCCAAAAAATATTCTTTATAAAAGTAATTTTTCTTTGACAAATCAACATATAATCCTTTTTTGTGAACTATTTCTCTTGATATACCTATTATTTTTGCTCCTAATTCTTTCAACCATAGAGATAACCAAGAACCTTTAAATCCTGTATGTCCAGTTATTATGATAATCTTATTTTTATAACAAGGGATATTAAGCTTCATTTATTTATTTTTTTATTTAATTAGTAAATATAATTACTATATCCCAATATAAGCTGAAATCTAAGTGCTATTATTTAATTCTAAATTAGAAATTTATAATTAATGTGCGGCATTTACGTAAGTACTTCCAATACTTTTAGTAGTAAAAAAAAACTAGAAATTGTCGACTATTATCTGCGTTCTAGAGGACCAGATTCAGGTAAAAAAATTGTAATTAAAGATAAAATTTCATTCTTGCACAGAAGATTGGCAATACAGGATGAAAGTGTTGATGGTAATCAACCAATGTGTTCTTCTGAAGGGGATTTTATAATCGTTTATAATGGTGAAATCTACAATACGAAAGAATTATTACATTATTTAAAAGAATTTCATGATTTAGAATTAAAAACAAATTGCGATACTGAAATTCTAATAGAAGGTTTTAAGTCTGAAGGAATTAAATTTATAAACAAAATTGATGGCATATATGCATTCATAATATACGACAAAATAAATGAAGAAATATTTGCCGCAAGGGATCCATTAGGTATAAAACCGTTATTATATTCTATACAAGATGATGGTATATTATTTTCCTCAGATGTAAAATCCTTATTTCACATTTTAGAAAAACCATTGCCGTCAAATAAGGCGATTGTTGATTTATTGTCACTTACTTTTGTAGCAGAACCAATAACACTTTTTGAAGAAATAAAACATCTAGAATCAGGAATTATTTTTCATTACAATTTAAATGGTGAAATAATTAGCAGTTCCAAAATAAATAATTTAAAAAACTCAATATTTTATTCTGGCGAGGACTTAAAAAAATCCAAAACTATACTGGACAAACTTATAAAAGAAAGTGTTAAATCACAAACCATATCTGATACAAAAGTAGGCTTATTTTTAAGCTCAGGTATCGACTCTTCTTTAATATTAAATTATCTTTTCAAAATTAAGTATAAAATTTCATCTGCAATTACATTAGTTTGGAAACCCTTAATGAACCCAAATGATTTTCAAGAGCCTGAAAAAGAAGCCAAATTACTAGCATCTTCTATGGGATTTAAATCACATTTAGATTTAATTGCACCAACCAATATTCAAGGATTAGATAAGGTTTTATCTTATATGGCAATAGAGGGTTTGTCAGATCCTGCAGCTCTTTCTACTTATCATTTAAGCAAAAAAGCAAGATCTCTTGGTTGCAAAGTAATGTTATGTGGTCAAGGAGCGGACGAGATTTTCTATGGTTATCGCAGACATAAAGCAATACAATTGTATAATTTCATACATAGGCTTCCAAGAATAAATACAAATTATTTAAATAGAATTCTTTCCCATATAAAAATTCCATATTTATATAGAAATTTTAAAAGACTTTTTAAATTGATTTCATTATTTGGTTTAAATAAAAAAAGATTTATAAAAAAACTTTACTACTGGATAGATGATGATCTTGTCTTAAAAGTTTTAAAGAATAATCATGAATCATCTCTAGATAGAGAAATAAATTTATTAAATGCGAAAAGCAATATTACTCATGAGGAGATAGCATCATTAGATCTGAAATTTGACTTAAAATCATTAAATTTAAGGTATGCAGATAGAATGGGCATGTTCTCATCAATAGAAGTAAGAGTTCCATTTTTATCAAATAGAGTATTACATTATGCTAATTCGATTCCTATTAAATATAAATATAGTTATTTTAAAAATAAAAGAATTTTGCGAGAAATCTCAAAAGATCATCTCCCAAAATACATAACTAATAGGACAAAAACTGGATTCACTTTTCCGTTGGAAGAAATGCTTCAAAATGAGCAAGAATACATCCAAAGTTTATTTGAAATAGAGAATAAATTTTTTAATAATTATTTTAATATTAGCTTTATAAAGAAATATTTTGAATTATTTTTTAGAGGTGATAAAAATAATAGCCAATTAATTTTTACACTAATAATTTTAAAAATATGTTTTGATGATTTATATTTATAAAACTTTAAATTAATTTTTTTAAAAGCTATTTCTTAGATATAATATTTACCCTTTCCTCAAAATATTTTAAATGATTTATCTGAAATAAATTCCGTTATTTAAAAAGGACATACCTGAAATTTAATCGATAGATTTTTCCTTAATATATATTAATTAGGAATCTAATTTTATGTAATTGATTAATTAGAAAATTGCTAATTAAGAAAACTCAGAAAAAGTATTTCAATTTATATATTTATGATTCATATTTATTTAAATTTAATAATGATTCTGCGAGTTTAAAGTCAAACATATTATCGACATCTATTGATTGCAAATAATCTTCTATTATAAAAGGCATAGAGGGTTCAGCAAAAATATTTTCAATAAATTCTTGTTGATTAAGCTTAGTAACCACACAATTTGAAAATTTATAAAATATTGGTTTAGTTTGTTTATTAAACATTTTCAATCTCTCTTTTTTAAAAACAAAATCAATTTCATTCTTTTGTTGATCAATCAATCTTTGGTTATATGCGTGATAATTATGTGGAATTTTAAAAACAGTCTGTATTGAGTTATGAATTTTTGATTTATTTAATTTATAAATTAATTCATCTAAAACTTCATATTTTAAAAATGGGGAAGTAGGCTGTAACAAAGAAATAGTTTCATATTTTATATTTTTAAGAGCATATTCCCTTAAGGAAAAATTAATTACATCAATTACAGGAGTGTCATCCAAGGACAAATATTCAGGACGCTTTGAAATTTCTATTTTTTTAAAATTAAATTTTACATAATCAATAATTTCTTGATTATCAGTAGAAATACAAACTCTATCAATCTCTTTAGAAAGAAGTGCAGTTTTACAAACATAGTGGATCAGTGGATACCCATTAAGAGGATACATATTTTTCAAAGGAATTGATTTTGATCCACCTCTGGCAGGTATTAAAGCTAGATTTTTCATAGTGTTTTAATAAGTTTTTCAACAACTCTATTTTGTGTTAACTCCCAAGCATCATTGGTAGATCCTGCAATATGAGGAGTAATTAAAATTTGATTAGATATCAAAGATTCTTTATAGATTAAATTCTTTTCCAAATTAAATGAAGGGAGAAATTCATCTTTTAATACATCTGCTGCGTATCCCCTAAGAATTCCTTTTCTGAGATATTTTAAAATGGAATCTTCATTTACTATTTCCCCCCTCGAACTATTTACTATGATTGAATCTTTTCTAAGGTTTGCGAGAGTTTCATCATTTATAAGATTTATTGAGGAAGGATTAAGAGAAACATGAATTGAAATAAAATCGGATTTAGAAATTAATTTATTTATGGAATAAAGCCTTTTTTGATCTTTTGTATAAGTTTTAATATATGGGTCATAAAAATAAATATTCTTAAAAATATTTTTACTTATTTTATACATTTGTTTTCCTAGTCTTCCAAAACCAATTATCCCTAAAGAACACTTTGATAACATCTTTGTTGAAACATAAGGTCTCCTATCCCATTTTTTTAAAATTTTTATTTGGTTATTTGAAAAAGTTAAATTTCGATGTAAAGCCATTAATAAAGAAAGTGAATGTTCACTTGTCGGCGTTATCTTCGATAAAAATTTTTTATCATCAGCCAAACTTATGATATTTATCTTTTTAGAAGAAAGAAAATCCTTATCAAAATGTTGCTCACCTGTGGTGTTGGAGAGAAAATATTTACATTGGGGAATTAAATTAATAATTTTATGATCATAATAGAAACCCAAGGGTGCTGAACAGGCATAAATATCTTTTATCTCTTTTGATAAAAAATTTGGTGATTGTATCTCTATTACATTAAAATGATCCCTTAACTTATTTAATGCAGAAATACATAAATTCTGGTTTGAAAAGTATAAATAATTTTTTAGCATAACAATTTAGATTCCAAGAATTTAATAATTTTAAGATTTGCGCCTCCTTCACCATAAGGGCTTTTTATTTCTTTGAAATTAAATTTCATAGCTTTTGAAATAGCTTCTTTTATCTTTGAAAGATCATAATTAGTATCTACAATATGATTTGGACGAAGTCTTCCTTTTTGCCTTTCACCAATATTTACTGTAGGTAATTTAAATGCAGCCGTCTCAATAATCCCTGCAGAACTATTACCTATAAATAATTTTGCCCTACTCATCAAGGACCAAAAATATGGTGCATCTAGATTCTTATACAAATGAAAATTATCATTTTTTTTGAATTTAATTAAGCTATCAACTATTTCTCCATAACCATGATCCGAGCAGGGATAAATCGCTATTACATCATGGAATATTTTTAATAAATATTTAATAATAGGAACTATAATTTTATTATAATTTATATTATTGACAGTATCTGGATGTAGAAGAAAAATACAGAATTTACTCTCAATATCGATATTAAGAGAATGAAGAGTTTCTTCGTAGCGAGGATAGTTTTTACTGTATATTTCATCTAAATGACAATCGCCCACCGCGCAAATAGTTTCTTTTTCAATACCTAATTCTATTAATTTATTTTTACTTTCATCGCAAGAGGGGAAATGATATTTTGCGAAATGAGATAAAGAATGTCTAATTCCATCATCAATATTTCCAGAAGTATCTCCTCCTTGGATGTGGGCAATTGGAATATTAAAATGAATTAAAGCTAAGGCAAAAGTAAGGACTTCACTTCTATCCCCGTAAAGTATAACCAAATCGGGTTTATTCTTTTTTAAATAAATAGCAGCAGACCTCATCATTTGAGATAAAGCATCAACTCTAGAATCAGGACTAGAATTTTTTTGTATCATTTTTAAAGTTGAATATTTTGGAAAATCATTCTTTACTTCTTCTTGAGTATTTCCAAAATTTTCGTTTATATGTTGATCAGATAAAATCAAAGAAAGTTCAAAAACAGGATGCGATTGTAAATGTCTTAAAAGAGGTTTCATAGCACCATAGCCACCTCTTTTACCACTAAAAACTGCAATTTGCATTAATTAAAATCTGAGTAGGATAATATTTCTCCTCCTTTTAAATTTTTATTTATTTTTTTTTTCAATATAATTATCCATCTCAGATATTGGGATTCCTTTATCAGATCTGATTGACTTTATATTAATTTTTTTTAAAGAATCACCTTTTTTAAGATCATTTTTAATTGACAACCTTTTTATTGCCCATTTAATTGATTCGACCTCATCTTTTTGAATGAGTAATTCTCCAGTCCCTAAAGATACTGAACATTCTCTAATATCTTGTATGAATTTTGGGAAGTCCGCAGGTCCGCAAGAAACTCTCCAATCTTGAGCATTTTCTATATTAAAATCCAGAGAAATATGTTTTTCAATAATTTTTGCTCCCAAAGCTAATGCTAAAATGCAGGAAATAGAAGATTCAGTATGATCAGAATATCCTATAGTCACATCAGGAAATTCATCAATTAAAGTTTTAATAGCTTTTAGGTTTCTTGAGGGAGGGGAAGTAGGGTAAGAAGTCGTACAGTGAAGTAGTGCAAAACCAGGACTATAATTATGAAAATAATTTACTAATTTTTCAATATCTTTCTTACTATGCATACCTGTAGAAACTACAATTTCTTTATTAAGTAATTTGACCTTATCAAGAAAATCAAAATTACCTAATTCACCAGAGCCAATTTTAATAAAAGGAGGATTTATTTTTTCTATGATAGGTAAAGCTGATTCAGTATGAGGAGTTAATATAAAAGGAATATTTCTTTGTTTTGAGTAATCAAAAATTTTAAAAATAAATTCGTCTTCAACTTCCTTACTTCTCATTCTATTTTTCCACTCTTGCATGTTATCAGAATAAAGATCATCAGTTTTGTAATGCTGAAATTTTATACAATCAGCTCCTGAATCTGCAGCTAAATCAACTAAAGATAGGGCCTTGCTAAGATTACCAAAATGACTTACTCCTGCCTCTGCTATTATTAATGGGTTATTAATTCCTTTATACTCCAAAGCCAATATGTTGGGTAATAATCGTACAGTTATTTTAACCAGCAATAGGCCAAGACACAAACATTTAATACATAAATCACTTTCAAGTAAATATCTTGATGTTGTAGATATTATTATTGAGCCAAAAATTAAAAAAAGATCTTATAAAGAAATTTATAAAAGTAATGAAGTAATGCAAGAATGGTTAAAAAATTATGAAATTGAAGAAAAAAATATATTTTCTGAAGAAATTAGAAATTTTAAATTTAATGAAATAAAATCTGGAGAACTAAATACAGGAGAAATATTAGAGAAACTAAAGAAAACAAAACCAGATATACTTTTGGTATTTGGAACTGGCTTAATTAAAAAAGAATTAATAGATATTATTCCTATAATTTTAAATCTTCATCTTGGACTTTCCCCTTTTTATAGAGGAACTGCTACAACAATCTGGCCATTTATTAATAAACAACCAGAATATAATGGTGCAACAATATTGAAATTAGATGAAGGAATTGATAGTGGACCAATTTTAAAACTAGTTTTAGCAGAATATGAAAAATTTGAAGGATCTCAAAATATCCATAGAATTAATAATATATTAAATAAAAAGGCTATAGAAGTGATAATTCAAGAGGCAGAAAGTATTGCAAAAGGTAAAAAATTAATAACTATCAAACAAAATTTATCTTTAGGAAAACTATATAAGAATAAGGATTTCAAACCACATCATATAATCGAAGCAAATAATTATATGAAATCAGAATTTGAAAAATCCTTTCTTAATAACTATAAAATGATAAAGTCTAACTTAATCTCATTATTAAAAAGAAATGGATTACCCTACTGCTAGATGGCATGAAAAAGATTTAATAAAGTATTTTAGTGACAAAAATGTAGAGAATTTTTTTCTAAGTGATAATCTCGCTATGTTTACTTTAAGTAAAGAAATAATTGAACCAAATATCTTAGATTGTGGATGTGCTTGTGGCCAATTGAATCAATTAATAAAAAAATACTTCAAGAAATGGAATTATACAGGTATAGATTTAGTAAAAGAGCAAATCGATATAGCAAAAAAGAAATATCCGAACAAAAAATTTATATTTAGTAATATTGAAGAATGCAGTTCAAATGAATTAGGAAAATTTGATATTGTTTATTGTGTTGGAGTCTTTCAACATGTTGAAGGTTTTAATTGGCTTTTGAGAAAATTAGTTGATTTATCTAAAAATTATATTGTCTTTGATTTAAAATCCAATTTAGATAATAAAAATATAACTGATATTAATACTTCAAGCACAGGTAAAAATGATAAAAGACTTCTTTACAATATCTATTGCGAAAAATGGTTAGTTGATCAAATAAAATCTTATAAAGAAATTAAAAATATTTATAAATTTTCATATGAGTCAAAACCTAATAAAAAACATATAATTACTGAAAAAATTAACTTTTTTGATACAACTTTTATACTAAAGCTATAATGAGCCTCTTTATTTTTAATTTTCATTATTTAAGACCAAAAGACAAAAAAGAGGGGTTCAATGCATTCGACCTTGAAAAATTTGATAACATTTTAGATGATCTGCCCAATAAATTATTAACATATGATTTATTTAAAAAAGGTGGTATTGATTCATTAATAAGAGATAGTGATAAACATTTTATAATTACATTCGATGATGGTTTACAAGAGCAATATCATTATTCCTTTAATCAGATTAATAAGAAAAAAGTAATAGCTTTATATTTCGTACCAACTTTTTTTTATAAAAATAAAAAAACTTTAAAAGTTCATATGATTCATAAGTTATTAGCAGATTTTGGTTCTCAAAAATTATTAACTGAAATAAATAATATTATTAACTCCAGAGATTTAGAATTAATAAAAAATAAAGCATCTAAAAGATATAAATATGGAGATATTTATGAAAAGATATGCAAATTTATTTTTAACTATTATTTAAAAAATCTTGAGGCCAATGACTTAATAGATAATTTATCAACCAAGTTATTTGGAAAAGAATTTAGTAAATCATACTCTAAAAGTTTATATATGAATAAAGATAGTCTCAAAGAAATTTCAGATTCTGGGATGCTTGGTTTACATTCTCATGATCATATTGATTATGGAAAATTAAAAGTAGATGAAATAAAATATGATCTTAATAAAAGTTTAGAAATTTCTTCAAAAATGCAGCTTAAAGCTAACAAATATTTTGCTTATCCTTTTGGTAGCAAATTATCATTTCCCAAAAAGGCACAAAATATAATTAAAGAGAAAAGTTTTTTATTTGCTTTTACAACCGTAAGAGGTGAAGTAACAAAAACATATAATAATTATGCAATCCCAAGATTTGACGCAAATGATTATATATTAAATTGAATGAAAAGTATTTTAATTTGGGATAACTCGGGCTATAAAGAGATTAATTATTTTTTTAAAAAAAAATATATATTAAAATCTATTGACATTAGATCAGGTTTAAAATGGAATAGCAAACAATTTCTAATATTTATTAAAAATACTTTTCTAAATTTGAAATTTTCAAATATATTTTACAAAGCTTTCTATAGGTTTAATTATGTTCTAAGTTGGGTGAAATTTTATAACTCAAAAATATTAATAACATTTATAGATAATGATAGATTTGTTCAAGATTTTATATCTTTTAAACATATTCACAAAATAGATACGATATCTATACAGAATGGTGGCAGAGTTTTTTCGTGCTCAAATAAATTTCCTGTAAGAAAATTAAGTCCATACTCTCTTATTAATACAATGGAAAAAAAACAATTAGTAGAAATTGCTGATTATATTTTTACTATTTCAAAAAGAAGCTATCAAAGATACAATGAAAATTCGAAAATTTTAAGCAAAGCTTTTATATTAGGAAGTCTAAGATTGCATAATTGGTTCTTTAAATTAAAATCTAATGATTTTGAAATAAAATATGATATCTGTTTAATTGATTCGAGTAACAAATATCAAGGAGAAAGAGTTAATTCAATCATAAAAGCAATTAACTTAATAAAAAAGCCATTAAAAATTATCATTCCACTAAAGAATGATAATAAATACAATATTGAAAAAACCAAAATTTTTTATAAGAAAAAAATTTCAAAGAATCACAAAATAGTTATTAAAAATCCCTTGAATTATTCAGTTTATGGATTTATGTCAAAATCTAAAGTTGTTGTAGGGGCTTCTTCTACTTGCCTAATAGAGTCCAAAATCATGAGCATTCCAACTGTAAATTTTGCAGATCTAATGATATTTGAAGGCGTGAATTTAAGTACAATTTTAGATCAAATTTCTGAGGAAAAATTAAAAGAAAATTTTGAAAATTTAAACTCAGGTATAAAATTTAAAAGTAAAGAAATTAAGAAAATTACTGAAGATAAAATCTTGAAAAGAAAAATAAATATTCCTAAACAACCTTTAGAAATCTTTAAAAATACTTTAGAGAATTTAATGACTAAAAATTCTTCTTAGCTATAGAAAAGATCTGCAACTCATTAGACCATCTTATAAATTTTCCAAAATTTGTTTTTGGGATAATAAGAGGTTTTGTTTTTATTCCTAAATTTCTTATTATCAAACATATAAATTTAAAAAAAGCTCCTATGTTTTTTTTCCAAGTAATTGGAATAAAGTGAATCAAATCCAAATGTTCAATTTTAAAATCATAAATTTTTAACATTGATTTAGTTGAATTGTAAGTAAAAGGAGTTACATGAGAATACACATTATAAAAAACATAGGAACACGTCCTGAAATCGGGAATTAATAAAATAAGTATTCCATTTCTTTTTAAGCATCTTTTAATCTCCTCTAATAAAAAGGCATGCTCATTAATATACATATGCTCTAAAACTGACTTACAAAAGAAAATGTCAATAGAATCATTATTGAAGGGGAGTTTATCTTTTCCGAAATCACAAATAAAACTTGTACTTTGTGACTCCCCTCTATCAATTCCAATATAATTAAAGCCAAAATCCTTATATACTTTCTTATATTTGCCTTCCCCGCAACCAATATCTACAACAATCTTATCTTTATAATCACATAATTTTGAAACGGATAATATGTGATTAATTAACTCATAATCAAAATTATTGGTTTTTGGTTTATTTCTTAATATGGCTTTAGTGTAGTTTTTCATCTTAATGTATTATTGAGTTGTTGTATTATTTTATTCAAAGATAGCACTGAACTAAAAATGCCAGTATTTTTAATTACATGTCAAAAATATTAATCCTTGGTGGAGATGGCTATATAGGTTGGCCTCTCTCTCTATACCTATCCAAAAATAATCATAAGGTTCACATTGTAGATAACTTTGTGAAAAAATTCTGGGAATCACAGCAAGGTGTGGAGCCTCTTAAATCTCCATTATCTCTTAAGAAGAGATTAGATATATGGAACGAGATATCAGGCTTTCATATAGGATATAGCGTTGGAGATATAGCTGAAAATCCAAAGTTTATTTATAGAATTCTTGATGAATTCAAACCTCAAGCAATAGTTCATTTAGCTGAACAACCCTCTGCACCATATTCAATGATTGGAAGATCTCAAGCTTTTGAGACTCAAAGAAATAATGTATTGGGAACATTAAATCTTATGTTTGCCATACAAAAATCATGTCCATCTGTACATCTTATTAAATTAGGCACAATGGGAGAGTACGGGCAGCCTAATATTGATATAGAGGAGGGATGGCTAAATATTGAGCATAATGGTAGAAAAGATAAATTACTTTTTCCAAAATCTCCTGGAAGCTTTTATCATGCCAGTAAAGTGCATGACTCAACAAACTTAGAATTTGCATGCAGAACCTGGGGCTTCAAAGTAACAGATTTGAATCAAGGTGTGGTCTATGGAGTTCAGACTAATGAAACAAAACTTTCTGAAAAATTAAATACAAGTTTTCATTATGATGATATTTTTGGAACAGTCATTAATAGATTTATGACACAAGCGGTAGTGGAACACCCAATAACTATTTATGGCAATGGAACGCAAACTAGAGCATACATTTATTTAGAAGACGCATTAAAGTGTATTGAAATAGCAATAAATAATCCGGCAAAAGATGGAGAATTTAGAGTTTTCAATCAATTTACAGAACAATTTGATTTGAATTCCTTAGCTAAAATCATCTCTGCAGCCTCTAGAGAAATTGGCATGGAAACAATTATTGAAAATATAAAAAATCCAAGAGTTGAAAAAGAAAATCATTTTTTCAATGCAATTGCAAATAATCTCCCATCATTAGGACTAAATCCAACAAAATTAACAAAATCACTTTTAAGCGAAATGATGTTTTTTATACAAAAATATAAAAATGATATTGATAGGTCTAAATTAATCCCAAAAGTAAAATGGAATAGGGATTTAAATGCTAATTGAGTCAATGTAAATTATTGATTTTGAATTTAAATTATTATAAATTTAAGTTAAATTAAAAATATTTATTCTTTAGTGTTATTTTCTATATTTAAGTTAATATTTTTAGTTTATCTAAATAAATAACACTTAAATAAGATATATTTATTTCTAAAAATATATTCGATTTTTTAATGGTTTTTTTTACAGTAATAACTCCTACTTACAATAGAATTAATTATCTAAAGCAGTCGATAAAATCTGTAAGAAATCAACATTTCAAAGACTGGAATTTACACATAATTGATAATTCTTCAAATGATGGGACCTTAGATTATCTCCAAGATATTGTCAAAGAAGATAATAGAATTAAATTTGATGTAGTAAATAATAATGGTATAATTGCTTACTCAAGAAATTATGGTTTAAATCAAGCCAATTCTAATGCTGTATCTTTTTTGGATGACGATGATATATGGCATCAAAATAAATTGGAAGATGATTATAGTATCCTTAGTAATAAAGAAGGTTTGGTATATTCTAAAAGTTATTCTTTTTTTGAAAATAAAAATATAATTGGAACCCTTCCATCTCGAAAAGTTTCAATATATAATCCAATATTTGACTTATTACATTATGGCAATATTTTTACTACCTCAACTGTGAGTTATTCATTAAACAAACTAACAAAAAGTCTAAGATTTAATGAATCTTCTAATGTTAAAACTTGGGAAGACTATGAACTATGGTTAAGGTTGATTATGCAAGGAAAATTAACTCCTTTTTATATAAATAAATATAATACCAAGTATAGAATTTCAAATTCACAAACTTCTTCTCATAAGCAAGACATAGAGAATAATAAAAATATTTCCAAATTTTTCAAAAAATATTTCCAAATTCATAATGTCATGAGAATTAGTAAACAACCTCTATGGGCTCACTATAACAATATGATTTCATACTTTTTTTTAAATTATTATTGGAAATCTTTTTTATCTTTTTTAAATACTTTAATAATTTCACTTTTAACTCTTAATTTTGTTTTCTTAATAAAGGCATTACTAAAGTTTGGTAATATTTATCTAAATTATTTCATCAAAAGATAATTTCAAAATGAACAAAAAACCTGAATTATCTCTTATAATTTCATATTATTTTCAACTTGAAATAATTACTCAAACATTAAGCGAAATAAAAAATCAAGTTAATCTTATAAAAAAAAATATTGAAGTCTTAATTATAGATAGTGATACAAATTCAAGAAATATTAATATCGGTGAATTTACTAAAAATACTTCTTTTTTAACTGTAAATATACTACAAACAAAAAATATTCTTTCAACTAAAAGAAACGTTGGATTTAAAGCTGCAAAGGCTGATTATGTTATTTTTCTAGATGATGATGTTATACCTAAACCTGGATTTATAAAAAAATTTTTAACTATTTCAAAAAAAAATAATAAAATGCTTACTTCATGTTTAGTAGATTTTGAAAACCCTATTAATAGCTATATGTACTACAGAAAAAGGAAGGAGAATTCTGTTAGAAAAAACTTTTTATCAAGAAAAGAAATTAATCCAAGATTTGCAACTGCAATGGCATTTGGTTGCAAAAGATCTGATATCATTGATAATAAACAATACTTTGATGAAAAATTTATTGGTTATGGATGGGAAGATATTGATTATTTTATAGAAGCAACAAAGAAAGGTTTGAAAGTTGGTATTTCAGATATATATGTTATTCATAAAGAATCTGATAGTTATAAGAAATACTTTAAAAAACAAATTTTAATGGGAAGTTGGTATAAATATTTTTTAGAAAAACACCCTAAGCATGCCAGAAAGATGAAAATACATATTATTTATATATTGAATCCAATATTTAAATTAATCTTGCCTAATATAAGATTCATTGAGACATTCTTAGAGTCTTTAATCAAAAAAGATTTACCTTTTAAAAAATTTAATTTTTTTGTTTATGAGATATATTTTAAATACGCAAATATATTAGGAATGTTGTCTGATTCGATAAAATATGATTAATTTATTTAGAAAATATGCAGATGTATTATTTCCTTTACTAATTTTTTCACCAGGATTAAGGGGTTTGGGTCTAATCTATTATGCACTTTTAAGCATTGCAATTTTCTTTTCATCACCATTAATCTTAAAAACTTATAGAAAAATATTTAATTCAAAATTTTCTTTAATTTTAATCATTTTTTATCTCATCACATTATTAGGTTTGATACCAAGCTTTCATGAAATCCCTCCAATTTACTTAATGCAGTCTATTTTTAGAATTATATTATTTATATTCTTGATATTTTATGTAAATGGATGCAAAGAACAAAATTCTTACTCACTTAAAGTCGTCAAAATTTATTTATTTATAAGCTTTTTAGCTTCTGCAATTATTTTTCTTCAATACACCACTGGGGCAATTGATATTTTTTCAGAGGATTTTTCAACAAGAGCAGGATTACCAAGATATTCAACACTATCTGGAAGTACAAATATTTTCTCGGTTTCAGTTGCCTTCTCAATTTTAATATCAACTTTTTGCTATCAAAAAGTAAAGTTAATAAATACAAATTTAAAACTATTTTTATATCAAACATTTATATTGTTAGCAGCAATAGCAAATCTTTCTAGGTCAGGTTTAATTGCTAGTTTGATAGCTTTTTTATTTTCTAGAGTATATTTATTATTTGTAAAAGTTAATCCTAATTTTGCCTCAGAGTTCTATAAAATCAATTTTAAGTATAAATTTAATAAACTAAAAATTCCATTTATTAATTTATCAGTATTTTCTTTAATAGGTGTAATCTTATTAAGTCAATATAAAATATTATTAAGATTCACCAAAACAGCTATATTTTTTGTGACTGGAAATAAAGCCTTAATATCATCTTATGAAAATGCAACATTCGAAAACACTTCAATAATAGGAGATCTTTTATATAGATTTCAATGGTTTTCTAAAGAATTTTTTACCTCATTAATTTATCACCCTCAAAATTTATTATTTGGTGGAGGCAGCAAATATTTTGGAGGTACAATTGGACTACCAAGACCTTATGCTCATAATATGTTAATTGATATATTTCAAGCACAAGGAATTTTTGGATTAATGTTCATATTATTTTTATTTATCATATTATTTTTAAATTCTACTAATTCTTCAATAAACAAAATAAAACCATCCTTAGATTTAAGATCCATATCTATAACAAGTCTTTTCCTTATGCTATGTACTCATAATTCCGGTATATTTTTTCATCCATTAACGATTTTTCCTTTATTGTTTATCCAGGATTTTATTAACAAAAAAGATTTTGTAAAGTTAAATATTTAATTATATACATCTTTTATTAAAAGACATTAAATTTCAATTCACCAAGCTATTTAAACATGCAAATATCAAATTATTTTGTCACCGTTATTATAGGAACAAGACCTGAAGCAATAAAACTTGCACCATTAATTAGAAAATTCAACTCAAATAATGCTTTTAAGGTTAGAGTAGTTTTAACGGGTCAACATAAAGAATTAGTTAAACAAGTTTTAGATATTTTCAATATAAAAGCTGACCATAATCTAAATTTAATGAACTCAAGACAATCTCTGAGTCACATTACCATTAAAACTATCCAAGGAATAGAAAAGGAATTAAAAAATTATCGTCCTAATTTAGTTATAGTTCAAGGGGACACTACAACAGCCTTTGCTGGAGCTTTAACTTCTTTTTATGAAAAAATTCCAGTTGCTCATGTAGAGGCTGGTTTGAGGACAGATAATATTTATGATCCTTTCCCAGAAGAAGTTAACAGAAGAATAATTTCTCAATTTGCAACTTTGCATTTTGCTCCAACTAAAACAAGTGAAAATAATTTAATAAATTCAGGTATAAAAAAAGAGGTTTTTCTAACTGGCAATACAGTAATTGATGCTTTACTGATGGTTTCCAAAAATATACACAAGTTAAAATCATTAGAAGATAATAATAATTTTAGATACATTCTTTTAACAGCCCATAGAAGAGAAAATAGAGGAGAAAAGCTCAAGAACATAACTAAAGGGATCTTATCAATTCTCGAGAAATTTAATGATGTTAAGTTCATAATACCTATGCACCCAAATCCAGAAGTAAAAAAACCTATTATTGAATATTTAGGAAACGAATCAAAAGTTATACTTTGCGAATCTTTAGATTATCTTGATATTGTCTCAGCGATGAAGCATTGTTATTTTATAATGACTGATTCTGGAGGGATACAAGAAGAGGCTCCTTCATTAGGAAAACCAGTACTTATTTTAAGAGAAACAACTGAAAGACCAGAAGGTATAGATTCAGGAACTGCAAAATTGATAGGGACTAGTTCTAAAAATATTTTCTTAGAAGCTGAAAAATTATTATCTGATAAAAAAATATATGATGAAATGTCAAAAGCTATTAATCCATTTGGGGATGGTAAAGCAAGTGAAAGAATTGTTAAAGCATGTTTAAATAAATTAAAAAATGAATCAAATAATTATTGATTTATAGAATATTTCCAAATATTTTCTCTTACTTAAATTTTAAATTAGCCACCAGTAACTAACTTATAAAAACCATATGTTGAGAAAAGAGACTCTAATGGAGAAGTTACATCTGCTACAACTTCACTAGTGGATTTCAAGAGTCCCTTTTCTGCAAAAATTATATCTCCACTTTTTAAATAAGGATTTTCATATGATCCTCTTTTAGCTCTTTTATTCAAAGCAAATTTTCTCCTTTCAATTGTTCCATCAGGATTATATCTAATAAATATAAGTTTTCCTTTCATTACTTTTGTTCCACCTCCTATTTCAAGTGCTTCAGTTAAAACAGATCCTTTATTTACTGAAATTTTTCCAGGTCTGTTTACCCTCCCTGAAATAAATATATCTAAAAACTTAGGATTAATATTGGACATAGTGGCTTTTGCTATATCAGACAAAACTGGATTTTGAGATTTTGGAATAAAAATCGAATCCCCATCAAGTATCCTTATATTCTGCGAAAGATCATTTAAATTTATTGTCTCTAACAAATTTAAAGTTGTTTTAATTTTCCCGGAACCTTTTGAAATACTATTATTTCTCGTTACTGTAATATTTTTCAAATCTGCATCAATAGCCAAACCTCCACTTTTTCTTATTGCATAATAAAGTGAAGGAAATGAGTTATCTTTAATTAAATTTAATAAATTATCTTCTGATGAATTAGCCTTTAATATCGCGTTGTTCAACTTAATTTCTTGAGTAAGATCGCTTGATAATTTTTTATTATCATCTATTAAATCTAGAAAATTACCTTTTAATACATAGTAACCTGGATTTTCAACTTGTCCTCCAATATATATCTTAACAGGCCTGTAATTAATTATACTTAATTGAACATTAGGATTTAATAGGTATTTAGAATATTGCTTATTTAGTTGTTCTGTTAATTCATCAATAGTTAAACCTTCAATATATATTCTTTTTAAACGCTTTAAATTAGCTGTACCTTCGCCATCTATTACAAAAGTTTTATCAAGTATATCTGTTTGGTCAGAAACACTCATTTGCAAAACATCTCCTGGCCCTAAGATATAAAAATTATCATTAGGTATTTTGTTAATATAATTTTCTAATTTAATATCACTTCCTTCCTTAGCAATAATTTGGGTTGGTTTGTAAAATCCAATAAAAAACAAACTAAGAAAAATGGAAAATGGTAATTTATAAATATTAAAATTCAAAAATTTCATAATTAGATAAATATCCCTTTAAATTCTTAAAAATATTTTTATTATAAAGTCCAAATGCAAACTTGGAAAGAGCATTAAATAATTCTAACAATATAGTAATTTTCAAAAGAAATTTATCGACAAATAAATTATTTATTAACTGAGTAAGAAACTCAAATTTGGTAATAAATTAGAAATATAAAAATCAAAAAAGGATTTTTTTTCAAAATAAGATTTATTCTAACGAATTATTAATAATTTTATTAAAGTTGAATTTATTTTGAAAAAGGTTATTTTAAAATTTTTGATTTTTTTACTTATTTCTTCTTTGTTGATTAAATTTTTATTTGGCAAGCTGAAGAACTTATTTGATAAAATAAAATTTTATAATTACTTTTTTCTTGAAAATAAACAATTTTGACTTCTTAAATAGTTCTTTATCTGACGATAATATATTTGGAGATTTAAATAATATTTTTGAATGGATTAAAGAAGTAAGGGAGAAAACAGTTTTTAAAGTAGAGAAAAAATCTATTTTTGATTTAAATAATTGGACTTTAGCAGAAAATAACGATTCAATTTACCATTCAAAAAAAATATTCTTTTCAATTGAAGGTTTAAAAATACATTCTAGTTTTAATCATCTAAATCAAAAAGAACAGCCAATAATTTTTCAAGAAGAAATTGGTTTTTTAGGATTTATTGTAAAAAAGTTTAACGGTAATTTATATTTCTTAGTACAAGCTAAAATTGAACCAGGCAATATTAATGGAGTACAGCTTTCACCAACATTACAAGCTACAAGTAGTAACTACAAAAGAAAACATGGAGGTAAAGAACCTGATTATCTAAATTATTTTATAAATGTATCAAAAGATAATATATTATTTGATAATTTGCAATCAGAACAAGGATCAAGATTCTATAAAAAAAGAAATAGAAACATTATCATTAATGTAGAAGAAGAAATTAATTTAAAGAAAAATTTTAAATGGATGACACTAAAGCAATTAAAGCTTTTAATGGAACACGATAACATTGTAAATATGTGCGCGAGAAGCGTAATTTCATTAATTAAATTTAATGATTTCAAATCAAAAGATAATTCTAAGGAATTTATGAGTCTTGTAGATAACGATTCTATTATTTTAAGATCATTTTCTGGCTTTTATAAACCAAAAATGAGTCTAGAACAAATATTAAAATTTTTTATTGAGAAGAAGTCAAATAATTATATAAAAAGAGAAAAAATAAGTTTATCCAAAATGAAAAATTGGAAATTTAATAATCATGAATTAACAAATGAATTAGATAAAGATTTTAAAATTATTGGTATAAATACAAGTATTGGATCTAGAGAACTGTTTAGCTGGGATCAGCCCATTATACAACCAATAAATATTGGTTTATTTGGTCTTATAGGGAAAATTATTAATAATAATCTTCATATTATTGTAAGTTTAAAACCAGAAGAGGGTACTTTTGATATTGTCGAATTTGGGCCAACTGTCCATTTAAATAATACATTTAATAGTTCTAAAGATCCTTATTCAGAATTTATTTTAAAGTCAAATAATAAAAGAATTATTTTTGATTCACTCCAATCAGAAGAGGGAGGTAGATTTTTTCAAGAACAAAATAGAAATATGTTTGTTTTAGCTGATAAAAATTTCCAAGAAGAACTTTTACCTAATTATTTATGGATTGATTTAAATCAACTTTCTTTTTTAAATCAATTTAATAATATGCTTAATATACAGCTGAGGAACTTAATTGCACTCTTACCACACCACATCTAAAAATAAAATAATCAATATTGGAATTTTAGGTTTAGCATCAATTGCTAAAAGAAAATTAATTCCCACGATATTAGCCTTGCCTAATAAATTTAAACTAATAGGAGTAGCTACGAGAACTAGAGAAGAATCTGATATCTTCCACAAAGATTTATCTTGTAAAATATTCAATGATTATAATGCACTAGTAAACTATAAAAATATAAATGCTGTTTATATACCTTTGCCTAATTCCTTGCATTACTATTGGGCAAAAAAATGTCTTAATAAAGGTTTACATGTTCTAGTTGAGAAACCTGCCACATGTTCATTTAATGAGACCAAAGAATTAATTGATATTGCATCTATTTCTGGTCTTTCTTTAGTAGAGACATTTCAGTTTCGATTTCATAAGCAGTTTCATCTTATTCAAAATCTTATAAAAGAAAAAAAAATTGGGAATATTAGGCATATAACAACTTCTTTTGGATTTCCCAAAATAAATTTCCCAAATAATATTAGATATCAAAAAGGACTTGGAGGAGGATCTCTTTTTGATGCGGGTGTATATCCGCTTAAGATATCCAGTCTATTATTAGGTAATAATCTAAAAGTAAATTCTTCCAAATTAATAAAATCTTCTGATTTAGGAATAGATATGTGGGGATCAGCAATTCTTGATGAGCCAAGCTCTGGTGCAATATCTCAAATCTCTTTTGGATTTGATAATTACTACAAATGTTGTATTGATATTTGGGGAACTAAAGGAAGAATAAATGCTGATAGAATATTTACTGCTCCTTCAGAATTAGAAACAAAAATACAGTTAGATTTAAATGGTATCTCTAATACAATTAATGTAGGCAAAGATGATCACTTTAAAAATCTTATGAATTATTTTTATAGTACAATTTCAAATAATAATTTGATTGAAGATGAATTAAAATTAATTTCCACTCAGGCAAAATTGGTTTCTGAAATCCAAGAAAAAGCTAAATAGTTTAAAATGAAATTTTTCAAAATTTATAAGTAAATTAAAATGAATAATTATGTATGTGAATTTTCAATCGTAATACCAGTTTATGGTTCGGCAAGAATTTTGAAGAAATTATACGAAAGAATTAATGAAGTTTTTTATGATATTACAAATAATTATGAATTGATTTTTATAGAAGATTCTAGTCCTGATAATGCTTGGGATGTTATTTTTGATATCTCTTCATTTGATAGTAGAGTAAGAGCTTTCAAGTTAAGCAAGAATTTTGGACAGCATAATGCATTACTTTGTGGAATTAGAGAAGCTAGAGGAGAGTTTATTATTACTTTAGACGATGATTTACAAAATCCTCCAGAAGAAATACCAAATTTAATTAAAGAAATCAAAAAAGGATTCGATATTGTTTATGGTAAACCAAAGAAAGAAAAAAGAATATTTTATAGAAAAATAATTACTCAAATTACAAAGTTTTCTCTTGATTATGCTACTGGAAATTCTAATTCAAGAAATATTTCTTCCTTTCGGATTTTCAGATCAATGCTTAGGCATTCTTTTCAAAATTTTAATAATGAGACCGTAAATATTGATATATTGTTAACTTACTCTTCAACAAATTTATCTTTTATAAATGTAGAACATGATTTAAGATATCATGATAAATCTGGTTATAATCTGTTAAAACTTGTTAAACATACTATTAATATAGTTACAGGTTTATCCACTGCACCACTACATTTTGCAACATTGTTGGGTATATTTTTATCGATATTTGGGTTATTCATATTTACTTTTGTGATTCTACAATGGTTTTTATTTGGAAGTGTAGTTAGAGGATTTACTTTTATTGCATCGTTAGTAGCTTTATTCTCTGGATCACAATTATTGGCATTGGGGGTTTTAGGGTTATACATCTCAAAAATTCATAATAATTTATTGCATAGGCCAAGTTATGTGGTTAAAGAGAAAATAAATAATTAATTCTTTAAATTTTTATTTTTTATATATAAATGAAAAAAATTTAGAAATTAAAACTAAAAAATTTTTTTAAGTTTATTTAATTTTTATGTATAATAAAAAAAAAGTTAATATGTTTAAAAAATATTTTTTTAATAAAGAAAATAGCAATTATTTATACCTCTTTATATTTTACTCAATAGCGCATATTTGGATTTTTTTTCTATCTAATTCTCTTTTCTGGGATGATTGGTCTATTTATGGTTCTTCCCAAGAAATAAATAATTTAAGGTTTTTAATGTCTGGGAATCCTTTTTTTGGATCAATTCATGAATTACTTTTAAAAGTGGGATTACCAATTTACAGATATACAACTTATATAATTATTTTTATAACCTCTATATTTATAGACAAAATTCTAATAAGAACGAATTTAATATCAAATGATATGAGATTTGGTTTATGTCTTTTATACTTAACAACCCCATTTTATATTGCACGCGTAACTATTATTTGCTTTCCTTATACATTCTGCTTATTTTTATTTTTTGCTGCATGGTTTTTCTTTAATAAATATAGATTTTTATCTATTATTTTATTTTTAATTTCTTTTACAACAAATTCTTTATTAGTTTTTTATTGTCTCCCAGTTTTTGAAGACTTTTTTATAAAATTTAAATCTTTTTCCCTGAAAAAGTATATTGAAAGAAACATTTTCATTTTATTACTTCCATTCGCATTTTATATTTCAAAAATATTTATTTTTAAACCATTTGGAATTTATAAAGGTTATCTATCAAATTTTGATATAAAAAATATTTTTACTGCTAGTTTTTTTCAATTAATAGATGCCATTAAGCTAAAATCTAATTTTATTATCTTAATCCCTATATTAGTTCTCTTTATTTCATATATATTTTATAAATTTATTTTCTCTAATACAGATTGTTCAGATAGAAAAAATGCGAGAATTTTTTTTATTTTTGGTATAATTTCATTTATTTCTGGAGTTTTTCCATATTGGATACTTAATTATACGCCTGCATTCAATGGTTGGTTATCTAGACATCAATTATTAATGCCTTTAGGAATCGCAATAATTATTAGTTCAATGTTATTAAATTTCAATTTTGAGGGTAGAAGGATTCTATTATCAATGTTTGTTAGTATTTTTTTGATTATAAATATATCTAATTATTTTTCATTGATATCTGATAACATCAAACAAAATCAAATTGTAGAAATACTTTCAAATAAGATAAATGTAAAAAATTCTAATTTAATTGTTTTTGAAGATAACACTAATAATGCTTTAGATCGAAAATATAGATTTTATGAATGGAATGGCCTTATTAATAAGGCATATCCTGCAAAAAATATTATTGGAATAAATAGTTTTGAATCTATTGATCAACTAAATTTCATATCTAAAATATATCAATCAAAATGTCAGAATTTTTATGGAATTAAAAACAATTCTCTACCGGATGAAATTGAAATTTCTAAATTAAAAATAATATATTCATCAGTAACAGGGCCTAATTCTTTTATTACAAATATTTTTTATAGATTAAAAAATTTCAATACCAAGCCAATTGAAATTGAAATAGTTGATAAATATAAAATTGATAAAAATCTTTTAATTCCAAAAAGAGGGATTAATTTAATTAACTGTAAAGCATTAGAAAATAAATAATGAAATTTTTTTAAAAAAGTAGTGATAAAGAAGGCTTTTTATTTTATTTTAAATAATAAGAATGAATTAATTAAATTCTTTATAGTTGGAATTTTATCTACAATAATAAATTATCTTACTTATTATTTTTTATACAGATTAACTAAGTTAATAATATTAGCATCATTGTCAGGATTTCTAATAGGTTTATTAAATTCATACTTGCTTTCTAGATATTGGACTTTTAGTATCAAAAAATATAATCAAAAAAATCTTATATTTAGATTTTTAATGATCCATTTATCAGGCATGATGGCGGGTATTTTTTTAATATATTTTGTAGATCAAATAACTAACAACTTTATAATTGCTTGGATCATTGGAGCATTATTTGTTGCACCTTATAATTATATTGGACTTAAAAAATTCACTTTTAAATAAGAATTGAAATGGCATTAACCAAAATTGGTATTATCTTAAAAAAATTTATTAATAGAACTATTTATTTATTAAACCCATACGAGATATATTGTAATTAGCATTTTTTAAAACTTTTTTTGTCCAATCTTGATTCTTAACATACCATTCAATAGTTTTATAAAGTCCTTCTTTAAAGGTATGCCTAGGAAACCATCCTAATTCTTTTTTTGCATATGATGAATCTATCGAATATCTAAAATCATGTCCTGGCCTATCCTCTACATTTCTTATTAAATTAGTACATGAATAATCTAAATCTAAGTATTTTTCAAGAAATTCACAAGTTTGGAATATCACCTCCTTATTAGTTTTTTCTTCTCCACCTCCAATACAAAATGTATCTCCAATCTTACCTTTACTGGAGGCTAACAAAATCGCTTCAATATGATCCTCTACATATAACCAATCTCTCCTGTTAAGACCATTTCCATACATAGGAATAGTTTGTTTTGATAATGCTTTATTAATAACAACTGGTAACAATTTCTCTGGGAATTGCCATGGACCATAATTATTACTACAGTTGGTTATTATTGTTGGCAATCCATAAGTATGATGCCATGCAGAGACTAAATGATCGCTGGCAGCTTTGGATGCAGAATATGGACTTCTAGGCTGATATCTTGACAATTCTGTGAAATACCCTTCATGTCCTAAAGAACCAAATACTTCATCAGTACTTATATGGTGAAATTTAAAAGAATTTCTTTTTTTTATAGGAATATTTTCTAAAAACTCCTTAACCGCCATAAGTAAATTAAAAGTGCCAATTATGTTGCTATTTATAAAATCTTTTGGAAAGTCTATTGATCTATCAACATGTGTTTCAGCTGCTAAATGAAAAATAACATCTGGTTTTATTGAAAATATTGCTTCTTTCAAATCTTTTTGATTAATTAAATTTAATTTTATTAATTTGTATCTGTCTCTATCTGAAGATTTAGCCTTAGATAATATTGATTCTATACTTGAATGATCACTAGAATATCCAAGTTTATCTAAATTGAAAATCTGACAATTGTTATTTATTAATAGTTTTCTAACTAAAGCACTTCCAATGAATCCTGCTCCTCCAGTCACTAAAACCTTTTTATCTTTTTCAAATAATATTTCCATTAATTTAAGATTCTTTTAAAGGGCATCAGGAATATTTCCTAAAAAATATCTATTTTTTGAAGAATTTGTTTTTATTAATTGCATAAGATATTTACCATATCCACTTTTAAGTAATGGTTTAGCTAATTTCTGTAAATTTTTAGTTGTTATCCATTTTTGTCTCCATGCAACTTCTTCAGGGCAACCAACTTTTAAACCTTGCCTCTGCTCTAAAGTCCTTATATAAGAACTTGCTTCGTGCAGAGAATCACAGGTACCGGTATCTAGCCATGCAGTTCCTCTTCCCAACAACTCAATTTTAAGTTTTCTTTCCTCTAAAAAAATTTGATTTAAAGATGTAATTTCCAATTCACCTCTATTAGAAGGTTTTAACTTATATACTTTCTGTATAACTGAATTATCGTAAAAATATAATCCGGTTATGGCATATATAGATTTTGGTTTTTTTGGTTTTTCTTCAATATTTAATACATTAAAATCTGAATCAAAGTCTACAACACCATACCTTTCTGGGTCCTTTACAGGATATGCAAAAACTGTTGCAAAACTATAATTCTCATTAGCTTTTTTTAGTGATTGAATTAAGTTACTGCCATGAAAGATATTGTCTCCCAGAGCAAGTACAACAGGTGAATTACCAATAAATTTCTCTGCAATTATAAATGATTCTGCAATTCCATCAGGTTTTTCTTGAATAGCATATTCAATAGAAATACCAAGATTTCCTCCATCTCCAAATAGTCTTTTAAAAGATTCAATATCAATTCTTTTTGTTATTATCAATATTTTCTTTATTCCTGCCATCATTAAAGTTGAAAGGGGATAATATATCATCGGCTTATCATAAATTGGCATTAACTGCTTACTTATTGCAGATGTTATAGGAGCTAGTCTCGTACCATTTCCTCCTGCCAGAATTATTCCTTTTCTTTCTGGATTATTAATCATATTTATCGATTGTCCTCTTAGAAATATAGCTTATAAAATAGTTCAAAATTCTTGCTATACATTACTTGTTATTAACTAATAATATTTGTAGAGATTTTTGATAATGTGTATTGTCGATAGAATAAATTAATCGTTATGAATAGCAAAACCTTATTAATCAAAGAAAAATTTTTCTGTAAATACTTTCTTACATCAAAAGTTCTTTAAATAAAGCTATTTATCTAATAAAAACTTGTAAATTATATATGTAACTTTATAAAAAAGTTATTGATATCGTTTGTTTTAGTAATGTAAAGTAATTGAATCGATACCTAATTAAACATTTAAAAAAGGAATCGAAATTTATAATATACAGCTTTTCAATGAAAAATCTTCAAAAATATAATGAAGCTTTTTTAAAAATATTTAATCTTGAAGATCAAATATTAGAAAATTTAAAATACCAATCTATCGAAACGTGGGATAGCGTTGGACATATGGCTTTAATTTCAGAATTAGAGGAATTTTTTGATATTGAGATGGATATAGATGATATTATTGAATTTTCAGATTATCAAAAAGGGAAGGAGATTTTAAAAAAATATAATGTAAACTTAGAATAGAAATGTTAGAAGAGCAAGAGAGTAATTTAACTTTAAATTACGATATAAATCAAATAATAGAATGTCAAAGAAATAGATATCCTGTTCTCTTAATAGATAAAATAACTTCCCTAATACCTGGAGAAAAAGCTATTGGAATTAAATGCTATACATATAATGAATGGTTTTTCCCTGCTCATTTCGAAGGAGATCCTAATGTACCAGGTTTTGTTCAAGTAGAAAGTTTAGTACAAACATTTATTATGACATTTCTTTGCCTAGAAAAGTATAAAGGAATGAAAACAAATTTTGTATCAATTAATAATATTAAATTTAAAAGAAAACTAGTTCCTGGAGATAAGTTAGTTATTGAAGCGAATTTAAAATCTCTTAAAAGGGGTATTGCAATTGGAGATGCAATAAGTAATGTAAATGGTGAGAAAGCATGTTCAGCTGAATTTGTTGTATCATTGCCAGAAATTTTAAGCAGGTTTAGTCCAAAAAAATAAAAAGATGATGAGAGTAGCTGATTATATAATTGATTACATCTACAAAGCAGGCGTAAATCATATATTTCAAGTTACAGGAAGAGGTTCTCTTTTTTTAAATGACGCTGTTGCAAAACATAAATTTATAGAAGGTGTTTCTTTACATCATGAACAAGCATGTTCTTTTGCTGCAGCGGCTTATTCTGAAAAGACCAATAATATTGGAGTTTGTCTTGTATCTACGGGCTGTGCCTCAACAAATGCATTAACAGGTACATTATGTGCTTGGCAAGATGGCATTCCCTGTCTATACATTTCTGGGCAAAATATATTAAGAGAAACTACTAATCACACTAAGCTAAATATTAGAACTTATGGTCAGCAAGAATTCAACATCACAAAATTAGTTGAGCCAATTACTAAATTTTCTGCAATGCTTGAAGATCCTAAGAAAATAAATTATTTACTTGATAAAGCTTTATTAATGGCTATATCAGGTAGGAAGGGACCAGTTTGGCTAGATATACCATTGGATTTGCAGAGTGCATTAGTTGATCCTGATGAGATAACTAAGGATAAATTTTATTTAAATAGTAAAAATCAATTTTCACAAAATGATATTGAATATATTATTAATGCAATTGATAAATCAGAAAGACCAATAATTCTTATAGGTAAAGGCATAAAACATGCCAATGCAAATAGAGAGTTAAAAATATTTGTAGAAAATAATTCAATTCCTTTAGTCTACTCTGCCTCTGCTCCTGATATATATGGTACTCATAATGAACTCTCGATTGGTTCAGTTGGATCTATGGGTTGTTCGCGATCAGGTAATTTTGCATTACAGAATTCTGATTTATTAATTGTCATTGGATCAAGATTATCTTCTTTAACAACTGGTGAAGAGTATTGCAAATTTGCAAGAAATGCAAAAAAAATAATTATTGATATAGATCAAAATGAGCATCTAAAAGAGGGTATTAAAATTGATAAATTTATTTCTTTAGATGCAAAAATTTTATTGGATAACTTAAATAAGTGCAATTTAAATTTAGATTTTATTAATTGGACAAATAAATGTAGGCATTGGAAACAAGTTTTTCCTAAAGTAGAAAATGAATTCAAGTCAGAAGATAAAATTGATTTATATGATCTTGCAAATAAATTGGGCAACATTTTAGATGAAGGTTCAACTTTAGTAACTGATTCGGGATTGATAGAAGTAATTCTTCCAAGTAATGTTTCATTTAAAGATGGTGTAAATTGTGTTCATTCGTCTTCCCAAGGATCAATGGGATTTGCTCTTCCTGCATCTATAGGTATACAAAAGTCAACCAATAAACTTGTATTAGCAGTTATTGGTGATGGTTCAATTATGATGAATTTGCAAGAATTACAGTCAATATCTTATTTAAAACTTCCTTTAAAAATAATAGTTATCAATAATAATGTTTATTCAATCATTAGGAGGAGACAAAAAGATCTTTTTAGAAAAAGAACAATCGGCACTGATCCCCAAAATGGGATAAGTTGTCCTGATTTTAAAAAAGTTGCAGATTGTTTTAATATTAATTATCTAAAAGCCTCGAATATTTCAGAATTAGATTCGATCTTGAATAAATTAATTAACACAGAGGGGCCATGTATTTGTGAAATCATTGGCAAAGAAGATCAAAATTATATAGAAGTATCTCATGCGAGAAGCGAAATTAATGGTAAATTAGTCAGAAGACCAATTGAAGATCAAAAACCATTTCTTGACCGAGACTTTTTTAAGAGAGAAATGTTAATTCAACCAATAGATTTATAAATTCAAATGGCATTTATTACTCTTGATAATGGTCGGATAATTGGAGACTTTAGCAATCCATATATAGTTGCAGAATTAAATACTAGCCATTTTGGGAATATAAGTATTGCCAAAGATATGATTTATAAGGCTAAAGAATGCGGATGTGACTGTGTGAAACTACAATCATGGACTGCGGAATCCTTACATTCCAATAGTTACTATAAGTCTAATAAAATGGCAAAGAGATTTTATGAAAAATTTTCTTTATCCCAATATGAAATATTAGAGTTATTAAACTTTAGCAAAGATATTTCTATTGATATAAGCTCCACCCCCTATTCAATCAAAGAAGCCAAGTTTCTTTCTAATCAAAAAAATATACCTTTTATTAAAATTGCCTCAATGGAAATCAACAATTATAGATATTTGGAGCAATTAGGGAAATTAGGAAAACCATTAATATTATCTACTGGAATGTCTTCTCTTGATGAAATTTCTAAGGCAGTCTCTATTATTGAAAAAACTAATAATAAAAAAATTATTATTCTTCATTGCGTATCAATATATCCCTTAAAAGAAGAATTAACTAATTTGAATAATATCCTAGGACTAAGAGATAAATTCCCTCAATATCCTATTGGTTTTTCTGATCATACCGAAGGAATAAGTGTTCCAACTGCATCAATAGCTTTAGGAGCCTGTTTAGTTGAAAAACACTTTACATTAAATAATGAGAAAATTGGCTTAGATAATCAAATGGCAACTGAACCAAAGTTAATGACTCAAATAGTTACTAATTGCAGAGAAGTTTATTTATCTCTTGGTAATAAAAAAAGAACTATATCTGAAGAAGAAATCAACCAAAGATTAAAAATGAGGCGAAGTTTGATTTCAAAAAAATCCATGAAAAAAGGCCAAATCATAACGGAAGACGATATTTTGATAAAAAGACCTGGAGATGGGATTCCGCCAAGTGAGATAAAGAATATATTGGGTAGGATTTTGAATAAAGATATTGAAGAAGAAGAAAAATTTTCATGGGATATGATCAATAATTAGAAAATGGTAGAAAAATTTGGCAGTAAGGAAAATAACAAATTTGATAAGAATTTAAATTTCAGATTCGCAAAAGTAAGTGATATAAATAAAATTCAAAATTTTTATAAAGCTCATTGGCCATACAAAAATATTATTACCGAGGATCTTATTTTTTTATTATATGAATTTGCGGATGGATTAGATCTGAATTTTTTAATTTGTGAATGTAAAAATACAAATTCAATAGAGTCAATAATAGGATTCTATTCCTATAGCAAACACTCAAAACACAAACATATATGCGGTTCTATGTCTTTAGTTAATCCCCTTAGTAAATATCCTTTATTGGGCATTGAGACACTTAAAAGACTGAAATTAATGACTAAGTGTTTTTCTTATTGCGGAACTAATACTAATCCGAAAACTATGATGCCTTTAGTAAAAAGATTTCTTTCTCATCATACAGACAAAATGAATCATTATTATCTGATTAATGATAGGTTAGATTCATTTGATATCTGCAATCCAGATAAAAATTTTATTAATAAAAAAAAGAAAAGAAAAATAACTTTAAAAATGGATTTGATTAATGATATGGAAGATCTTATTAAAACAAAAATTATTTTTAATGAATTTCAAAATATACCTTTCAAAAGTTTGGAATATATAATAAAAAAATATATTTTACATCCTATTTATAAATATAATATTTATAAAATAAACGAATCTAAAAATACCCTTGGGATTATAGTTACTAGAATTGTAACCATATCAAATATTAGTGTATTAAGAGTAATTGATTTTATTGGCCAATTAAAAGTTTTACCTTTTATAGATATTAATTTATTAAATATGATTTATAAAAATAAATACGAATACGTTGATATATTAACTAATTTACCTGAAGAATTTTTTGAAGCATCATTATTTATTGATAAATCAAAAACAAAGTCTATAATTCCCAATTATTTTGAACCATTCGAAAAAAAGAATATTGAAATTTATTATGAATCTAGTTTAAAAGATTTATACTTTTTTAAAGGTGACGCTGATGGAGATAGACCAAATTTCAGAAGAGTAAAATATTGAGATTATGAATTTAGAAATTGAACATAACAAATATATTTATAAAAAAGATCATTTAAATAATGGTTTAAATAAATATCTAAAATCAGTTTTGAATAAATTTTCATCATCAATTCTTTTTTGTGATGATGAAGGAAATTATTTTTATTATGGAGATATTAAAAATATATTTTCTACTAAAACAAAGAGCTTAATAAAGAGAAGATTAATTTTTTGTTTTTGTGATAATGAAATTAGTTCATTAGCAGGATATTTATATTTTTTGTCTGAAGAAGCTATTCCAATGATGATCAAGTTAGATACATCAAAAGATCAAGTTTCTAATTTACTTGAAAAATATTCACCAAAATATATATGGGTGAATAAAAATAGCAATAGTATTTTTAAAGATTATTTTGAAATAGATGGATTTGGGAAATACATATTAATTGAAAAAAAATCGATCGATTTCAAAATTCATTCTTCTTTATCTCTTCTTATTGGTACTTCTGGCAGTACTGGCAATACAAAATTTGTAAGATTAAGCTACAAAAATATAATTTCAAATGCAATTGCGATAGCAGATTATTTAAAAATAACAAATTCTGAAATTCCTATTACTACACTAAAGCCAAGTTATACTTTTGGGCTTTCAATATTGCATAGTCATGTTATTAAAGGTGCGAGAATAGCAGTGACAAAGAAAACATTTTTTGATAAATCTTTCTGGGAATTTTTGAAATCTTCTAATTCAACTAGTATTTCTGGAGTCCCTTACCATTACCAAATAATGCAGAAATTGAGATTTCACAAAATGAATTTCGAAAATTTAAAAACCATGACTCAAGCAGGTGGAAGAATTAATATTGATACGGCTATATATTTTAGAGATTTATGTAAAAAGAAGAATATAGATTTTTATATTATGTATGGACAGTCAGAAGGGACTGCAAGATTATCATATTTATCGCCAAAAAATTTATCTAATAAAATTGGAAGTATTGGGCAAGCAATACCTGGAGGAGAGTTTTGGATTGAAAATAATAATAAAAAAGTTGATATTAATGTAAATGGCGAATTAATTTATAGTGGACCAAATGTATCTATGGGTTATGCAAAAAATTATACTGATTTGATTAAAAATGATGAAAACAAATTTGTTTTAAAAACTGGAGATATTGCCTATAAAGATTCAGACAGTTTTTATTATGTAGTTGGCAGATTAACTAGATTTGTTAAATTATTTGGGCATAGAGTAAATCTTTTTGACTTAGAAATTTGGTTTGAGAAAAAAAATATAAAAATAATATGTTCTGGTAAAGATGATTTATTAGAATTATATTTTGAAGCTAAAAATATACACTTATTTGAATCTTGTTATCAAAAATTCTTGAAAGAATTTAAAATACCTATACACATTATAAATGCTTATAGTATTGATTCTTTCCCTTTAGGAGAATCAGGTAAAATTTTATTTAAAGATTTAAATCCAAGTTTAGGGAAAAAAATAAAATGAATTATTTTGAATCAGTTAAAGATATTTTTAATTTTGAAAACTATAAGATTTCCCAAAAAGAAAAAGTAGAATTATTAATGCCATATTTTTATTTCTTAAATAATCATCATATACAAAATTGCAAAGATTACAAAAATATCATTAACAAACTATATCCTGAATTTGATAAGGACGAATTAAAAATCAAAAATATACCATTTATTCCAGTTCAATTATTTAAAGATTTTGAACTATTGAGTATCAAAAAAAAGGAAATATTTAAAACAATGTTATCTTCTGGAACAAGTGGAGGTAATCTCTCAAAAATTTTCCTAGGTAAAGAAGATTCCAGACTTCAGACAAAAGTTCTATCTCATATCCTTTCAAGCTTTTTAGGAAAAAAAAGAGTCCCAATGCTAATTATTGATTCACCAAAAACTATTAAAGATAGAAATCACTTCTCCGTAAGAAGAGCCGCAACTTTAGGCTTTTCTATATATGCAAAGAATATTTTTTATGCTTTAGATGATAATTTCAGTATAGATTGGAATTCTATCGAAAAGTTCTCAGAAATAAGTAAAAATCAAAATTCAATGGTTTTTGGTTTTACTAATATAGTTTGGACAAACTTTATTGAATCTTTGTTAGCTAATGGAAAAGAAATAAATCTTGAGGGTTCTTTATTAGTTCATGGAGGCGGATGGAAAAAATTAGAGTCTAAGAATATTTCAAATAAAGAATTCAAAAATAAATTAAATAAATTAACTAATATTTCTAAGGTAGTTAATTATTATGGCATGGTTGAACAAACTGGTTCGATTTTTATGGAATGTGAAAAGGGATTTTTTCACTGCTCTAATTTTTCAGATGTGATCATAAGAAATTTTAATGATTTTAAGATAAATAAATTTAATGAAAAAGGATTAATTCAAGTTTTATCTATTCTTCCTTATAGTTATCCTGGTCATTCTTTGATCACCGAAGATATTGGTATTATTCATGGGGAAGATGATTGCTCTTGCGGAAGATTAGGTAAATACTTCAGCGTTTTGGGAAGAATTCCTAAAGCGGAAGTCAGGGGGTGTAGTGATGCTTACTTATAATTTTTATAAAATAAATAAAATTTCTTTTGAAAATATTTATCAATTAGAAAATTTAGAAGTTAACCATCTTCCAATTTTTTCAGATTTATCAATAGAATTTTTAAGTCAACTTTCAAAAAACTTATTTGAATTAAATAATATTAGAGATTATACCGATGTAGCTGCATTTGCTTTTTGGTGTAGAAAAAAGAATTTAGAGAAACTGTTTTCTTCCTATAAAAATCATAAAAATAAACTTGGTAGAGGGGTCGCTTTTCATATAACTCCAACAAATGTTCCAGTAAATTTTGCTTTTTCATTTGCTTTTGGAATGCTCAGTGGGAGTTCAAACATTGTCAGAGTTCCTAGCAAAGAATTTTCTCAAGTAGAGATTATTAGTTCTGAAATTTTTAAATTATTTAAACAAAAACGTTTTAGCAAATTAACAAAAATGAATCTCTTCATAACTTATAAAAAGGATTTGGAAATAACAGAGTTAATTTCAAGGAAAGCAAATTCAAGATTAATATGGGGAGGAGATGAAACCATAAAATCATTAAAAAAATTAACCTCAAATCCTAGATGCATAGATATTTGTTTCCCTGATAGATATTCTTTATGTATAATAAATGCTAATGTATTTTTAAAACTTACAAATGAAGAAAAGATTGAAATCTCAAAAAAGTTTTTTAATGATACATTTATTTTAAATCAAAATGCATGTTCCTCTCCTCATTTAATAATATGGCATGGTGAACATGATATTTGTAAAAAAGCAAAAATAATTTTTTGGAGAGAATTATTAAATATTATTTACATTAAGGGAGTAATTGAGAAAAGTGAAGTCATGGAAAAATTCAGACATTTATGTGCAACTTCAATGAATCTAAAAAGTCAATTTGATGTTGATTGGAAAGATAATATGATTTATAGGATAGATTTAAAAGAAATTTCCTCTGATATTTATAAATATAAATTTAGATCAGGATTCTTTTTTGAGTATTCAACAAAAGATTTAAAGGAAATATGGGAAATTATTAATGAGAAACATCAAACTATTACATATTTCGGGATAAATCCCGATTTTTTATATGAATCCATATTAAGAATGAATATTTTAGGAATAGATAGAATTGTTCCTATTGGTCAAGCTTTACAAATAAGTCATATATGGGATGGTTTTGATATTATAAATATTCTTTCAAGAACAGTTGATATTCATCATTAAATAAAATTGATTAGCGAGGCTAAAAGATTTAGAATTTACAAAACTAAAAACGAAAAAGTTTTATTTTGTCACGATTAATTTTTTTATTTCAAGATTATAAAAATTTTCAAAAAAAAGATAGGTTTTGTTTTGACTATTTATCTAAGTATCATTATGTAGAATATCTTGCTGTTGATGTTTTTATAAAAGGATTTTATACAGGTAAATTTACTCTAAGGGGTTTTTATAAAAATATTAAACAAATAAAAATACTGAAAAAAAAATTAATAGATGAAAAATTCACTCATCTATTTTTTTGTTTACCTTATGCCAAATTTAAATCAACTATTTTGGTTTTCATTTTGAGAAGCTTATTGCCAAAAAATATATCAGTTTTTTATCTAAATAATTCAGGTTTTCCTGATCCGAATTTTTCATTTTCTTTCATAAGATTAAAATGGGCTATCTATTCCAAGATTAATAGTTTAATTCTATATTTAGCACCTCAAAGAAATATATTTTTAATAATTAATCCCCCCTTAATAAGCAAACAAATAAATAATAAAAATATCTATTTACCATTACCCCACCATGATTATGATTTATATAAGAAAACGATTGAAAACAAAACCAATTCTTTTAGTGAAAAAAATATAGTTTTTATTGATGAAATGTTTACTGATCATCCCGATATTAAACTTTTTCCACTTAATGGTATAGAAAATCAAGAAGATGCTTACTATTCAGAGGTCAATAAATTTTTAGATTATATTTCTAAAAAGTTCGATAAAAAAGTTATCATCGCAAGACATCCAAAACACCCTTACGATTTAGCAAAAAAAAGGTATAAATTTAAAGTATCAAAAAAGAAAACAATTGAAGAAATTGCAAAAGCATTTTGTGTAATATCACATACCTCAAATTCAATAAATATGGCCATAATAATGTATAAGCCGATAATTCTTTTGCAAACTTCAGCACATAGATTTTCTAGACTTCATATTGAAACTTTAAAAGAACTTTCAAAAGAACTATCCTTGCCAATAAGAAAAACATATACATTAAACAAAATTAATATCTTGAGAAAAGACATACTGAAAATAAAAAGGAGTAAATATAATAACTATATAAAGAATTACATAACAAATTCCTTAAATTCTCCAACCACTTGTAATTTAATTAACCAATATCTACAAAGTTATTAAAAAAATAAAAGATATCATTTATTATTAATGTTAAATTTTGGAAATAATTTTATTCAAAAAACTAAACTTTTTATTTTAAATTTATTTTAATGAAGCCTTTAAATAATATCGGTATTTGGCTTTTTTCTAAAAATGGGCAATTGGAACCAATAACTGAAGAGGAATTTGTTATATCAAAAAAAATGACACCAATAAGAGCAGAGGAGTATAAAAGATCAAGAGGCTATATTAGAAAAGTACTTTCAAATATCTTTGAAATTAATCCTTTACAAATTCCTCTTAATGCATTACCAGGCAAACCCCCAGAATTAATTGGAAATAAAGGATTTATAAGTTTAAGTCATTGTAGTGATGCGATTTTAGTAGGATGGTCTTCTAAAAAAATTGGAATTGATATAGAAAGAAAGGATAGAAAAGTGAATTTTTACAAGTTAATGAATAAATATTTTTTTGAAGAAGAAATTAAATATATAAAAAAACATAATCACGAAAATCAAAAATTAGAATTTTTAAAATATTGGGTATTAAAAGAGGCTGCCATTAAATGGCAGAGAGGAAATATTGCATCTGATATAAAAGATTGGGAAATCTTAATTAACAATAATATAGCTTTAAACAAATCCCTAAGTTTTAATATAAATACTTATTTTTTTGATTATAAATTATGGTTTCTAGGTATATCTAATGAAAATAATTTGAAAATTAAAGATCCAATCTTATGTACTGATCTATTTATCTAATTTAAAATTATATTTTTTCTATCTTTGCCCACTAAACTTTTTAAAATTACTTACTACCTAGGATACAGTCAAACAATTTAAATCTTGCAAACGCAAATATCACTATATTTACAATTATTAAGGTAATATTTAAGAAGATTTTCAAATTAACTTATTTTTAATGATATATTGTTTATGTCAATTTTAAGAAAGGTATTTTAATAAAAAATTGATGAAGTTAAGGTATATCTACTCTGCTTGCGTATTAATAGAAACTGATAGGGTAAAACTTTTATGCGATCCTTGGTTCACTCAAGGCATATACTACGGAAGCTGGTTCCAATATCCCCCTTTGCCCGTAAATCCGGAAGAAAATATTGGTAAAGTTGATGCCATTTATATAAGTCACGTTCACGAAGATCATTTTGATAAAGTTTTTTTAAAGAATTATCTAAGTTATTTCCCTGATACGAGATTGCTAATAGCAAAACATAAGCCTTCAATCTTGAAAAATGTAATGCGCAGAGAAGGTTTCTTTCCTGAAGAGATAGATGAAACTATTATTGGGGATTTAGATATTGCAATTTTCCCTAATAAAGCACATGGTGACTTAATTGATATCGATTCAGGTGCATGTTTTAGATGCGGAAATCAGATAATATTAAATCTTAATGATTGCAGTTTTGATAAAAATCAAGTCATTCAAATGGTTAATTGGTGCGATGGCTTAAGACCTACTCTAGGGATGTTTTCTTACACTGGTGCATCTGCTTTCCCACAAATGTATTACTCTCAAGATGCCAAAAAGAGATCTGAACTTAATAAGCACCTTATAAAACTTGAAATGGATTTGTTTGAGAAATATAGGGAATCTTTTAATCCTGAATTTACATTACCTTTTGCAGGGAAATACTGGCTTGGAGGTCCGCTAATAGATCGCAATGATAAACGTGCAGTAAGTGATGCTGTAGAAACAAAATTATTACCAAATTCTGAAAATATAATTATTCTTGAAGATTGGGATGAAAAAGGAGGAAGCTATTTTGATTGTGAAAAGAAAGTTGTAGTGGGAAGTGAACGAAGAGATGCTTATGATAATAATAAAGTTTTTTCGTTTTTAAAATCTTTGAAGTGGTCAGGTTTTGATTATGAGAGGGAGATTAATATCCCCACTGCTAAATTACCTTTATTTAATTTATTAAAAGCAGCTTATAAAGTAGCAAAAATTAAAGCAAATTCTCCCTTTAAAACTGATTGTTGGATTGTTTTTGCTATAAAAGATCAACCTACATATATTGCTATTAATCCATGGAGAGATATAGAACCAAAATATATCGGATACGATGAGTTAGAAAAATTAGATGGAAGAGAAGAAATTCTTATTGACCCGAGGCTTTTATTCGGATTACTTACAAATATATATAATTGGGATAATGCATATATTGGCTCACATTATGAGGTAAAAAGAGTTCCTGATATTTATAGACCAGATTTAATTAGATGGCTAAATTGGTTGCACATATAAGAATTTTTAATTTTATTAACCAAGTCCATTTAATTTATATGAAATATTTTTCATTATTTAGATAATCAACCTTTTGGAAAAATTTTTTATCGAATTAATTAAAAAAAAATAAGCATTTATTAAATTATAAGCCAACTTATAAAATGCAAAAAATATCTTTTTAATCAATCTTTAATAAGATAATCTTTTCTAAGAATTGACATAGCAAATCTATCCTGAAAAGATCCGTTAATTTGATAATCTTCTCTAAGAATACCTTCATTAATGAATCCACATTTTTCATAAAGTTTAACAGCCCTAGAATTTGAAGTTAAAACATATAAATAGCATTTGTTGAACATATACTTTCTAAAAACTAAATTTAATGAGGCCATAACTGCATAATATCCAATACCTTTATTTTGAAAAACTTTTTCCCCAATAGTTATAGATAATTGGACCTTAGAATTTTGCCAATCAAAATCCAGATAAATATATCCTATTGTTTCATTGGATTTCACTATCATTAAAACCTTACGATTTTCGTCATTATGGTTTTTCTCAAAAATATCTTCTTGTTCATTCAATGATGTCGGAATAGTAGGGCCAATTAAAGGTACTAATAATTGATCATTTGACCACTTATGGAATAATTTAATATCTTCCTTCTCAGCTGCACGCAAAGATATTACTCCGGAACTAATCATTATAGTAATAGTACTTTTGAATTTATAATCCTATTCTATTGTAAGTATTATTGGGAAATTTGATCTAAAAGATAAAAATTAACATCCAAAATCAAATTTGAGGCTATTTATAATTATGTTTGAATAAATATGAATATAAAGTGGAGCCAAGCGGACTCGAACCGCTGGCCCCCTGCATGCCATGCAGGTGCTCTACCAGCTGAGCTATGGCCCCAAATTATTAAACGTTTTTTATATCAATCTTTTAAAGGATTTTTTTTAACGTTTGTGATTTCCATAATACTTTATTTTGTATGCATATTTAATAGTACTAAATAAAATTTACCCTGAGATTTACAAGTTGTAGCATGATTTGAAGTACTTAAATAAAGCAATTTTGCACCCGCTAGAAAAGTTATTTCATATAGATTTATTGGTAAAGGAAGAAAATAAATTTTTCTAATATAAACTCAATAAAAATTAAAGACATATAAGAGAAATTAGTAGTTTTTTTTAATTAGTTACTTTCTTTTGAAAATATGATTAAAAGTTTTAGAAAATTTTCCTCGATTAAAAATTTCAGAATTAGTCTTTTCAATTAAATTAAAACCTGCCTTTTCAATAAGTGAAATTGATTGTGAATAATCTTCTCTAATCTCATCAAGTTCAACCAAAATACTTTTAAGATAATTTGAATTTAATAAATTTTTTGCTCCTTCAAGAATTAAATATTCATTCCCATCAACATCAATTTTTAAATGATTTGGATTAAAGGAAATTTCCCTTATAAATAAGTCTAATGAAGTGCCAAAAACTCCTTGAACATGTTCAGGTTTAAATTTTTTTGATTGAAAATCTAATTCATTATCAAATGAATTTAAGGCACCTCCCCATTCAAAAGAAGAAATATTAAATTTTGAATATTTCTCAGTATCGTGCATTGCAATAGAATAAGGAATGATTTTCTTTCCTAAATCATTTTTCCTAATATTTAAATTTAGTAGAGCATAATTTAATGCATCAGGCTCTATAGCTACTACCTTAATATCTCTATTGGCTGCATACAAAGAATACATTCCAATATTAGCTCCAACATCCATAAAAGTATCTCCAATATCAAACTCACGAATCCAAGCAAGAGTCTCAGGTTCTTTTATCTCAAATGAACTTGCCCGTAAGCGAGTTATTTTTCCGAAGTCATGAATTTTAAAAATTGGAACACCTAACTCCATAACCTGAATTAAAGTACTTAACCTATGATCCCAAATTCTATTAAAAATCGATATCAAGAATAAATAAGAAGGTCTAAAATATGATTTTATATTTTTAATTTTTTTTAAAAACATTGTTTATATTAAAGATTTAAAATTTAATGGAAAAACAACATTATTAATCATAAATGCTAATATTTGAAATATTAATATTAATTTATTTTTATTCATTCTTAAAAGGAATTTTAAATATTTTTAAAAATTATTTTTTCATAAACGGAGCATTAATTTAATTTACCTATGTATTTAATATGAAAAGTATTTTAAAAAAAATAGCCTATATTATTGCCAAAAATTTAAAGTACTTCCCTTTCTATGAGAAGTTTGTTGTGCAAAATTGTAAAGTTGGTTTATATAAAAAAAATATATTTAGTAAATTTATAAACATTCTTTTTTGGAGTGAGTATTATCATCGTTCTTTACCAGAAAGGATACATATTCAAAGCAAACTCATGGGTGGTGAAGTTGGAGCAAAATGGGCAGACAAATATAATGAAGCTAGGAAAAGTTTTCCTCCACTCAAGGGCGATAAAAAAGTTGGGAATTTAGATTGGCATGAGGCCAGCTTAGGATTTCAATTCGTAAAAAATTTAATCAAAAAAGATAGTCAAAATACTTGCTTAATTCAATTAGGTGCTTCTTCTGGAAAGGAAATTTCATATTTTTCAAAAACTTTTTCTGAATGTGAATTTATTTATACTGACATTTTCGAAGAGACTACAACTTATGCTAAATCTAAATTTTATAATTCAAATCTTAAATATGTTACTTGCCCTGCAGAATGCATTCCAGCATTAGCAGAAATTTCAAAAAGGAAAAAAATAATAATTTTTTCTAGTGGCTCTGCTCAGTATGTTTTTCCAGAAAATTTAGAATTTACATTTAAACTTTTATCAGAAGTTCAAAATAAAGAAATTCATATTATTTTTGATGAACCTGGAAATTGTTTGAATATAAATCCAGAAACTCTAAAGGGATCCCATCCTAGAGGAAACTTTTCTTATACTCATAATTATAAATTTTATGCCGAAAGATATGGATTTAGAACTTCAAAATGGCATATAATACAACCTTATTTACCTCAAGAAAAATTTTTTCCTAACCATCAAGGTACTGTTCATTTAACTGGCTGGTTTATAAAATATTAATTATATTCCAATAATTTATACCTTAATTACATACGAAATAAATTTTATGATTTAGAAATTAATTAATTAACTGATTATTCTTAGTATTAATAGTTATTTTTATATAGAAAAATTAATTAAGTTTTAACCTAATTTACTAAACAGTTTTTTTTGTATAAAATTGAATATGAAATTACAGATTTAGATGCCTTCAAGAATAGGTTTCATAACGGGATGCGGTCAAGGAATAGGGTTATCTATATTGAAAAAAGTCTTTAGTCAAAATAAAGATGATATCATCATAGGGGTATCAAGAAATGAAAATTTAGAAATAAAAGAATTAAAAAATAAATATAAGGATCGATTTTTATTTGAGAGATGCGATATTAGCAATATTCAAAAACTAAATAGTTTCCTAAATAAGTTACAAAAGAAATATGTTCCCTTTAATTATGCCGTACTCAATGCAGGGATAAGATCAAGATCATCAATGGAAGAGTCTAATTTAGAACTTTATAGATCTGTTTTGGAGATAAATACTATTGCTAATATAAACATGACAAAGCATATAATTCAAAATTGCTTATCGAAAGATGTTAAATGTAATATCCTTTTTATATCTTCCATTGTAGGAGCTAGAGGCTTTAATAATTTATCAACTTACGCAACATCAAAATCTGCTTTAGAAGGTTTTATGAAATCTATTGCAGTAGAACATGCAAAAAAAAATATCCAATTAAATTGTCTTGCCCCAGGATTTGTTGAATCCTCATATGCAGATAATTTCAAACTAAATAAAAAGGATTTATATGAATGGACACTATCACAGATACCTATGGGAAGATGGGGCAAATGTGAAGAAATCGCAGAACTGGCATTATTTTTAGTATCAGAGAAGAATTCTTATATGACAGGCTCAGTAATATATAGTGATGGTGGTTGGACTGCTTAAATTATGAATAAAATAATTGGTTTAATTCCTTCAAGATTAGGATCTAAAAGATTACCTGGGAAAGCCTTAGCAGATATTTCAGGAATGCCTGTAATAGTTCATGTAGCCAAAAGAGCATTATTGTGTAAATCACTTAGTCAAGTTATTGTCTGTACGGATAGCGAAGAGATTTCCAAAAAATGTTCAGAATACAAAATAAATTCAGTTATTACAGAAACTCATTTCAGAAATGGCACTGAGAGAATTGCTTCAATTATTGATGATTATGATTTTGATTTTGCAATTGATATCCAAGGTGATGAACCATTAGTAAACCCTGATCATATAGATTATGTTGCTCAAAACATTTCTAAAAACTATAAAAAAGCAGATATATTAATCCCTACCCTAGAAGTGCCCTTCTCTAGCCCAGAGACTATCGTAAGAGTTCAATCATCTCTTTCTGGAAGGATAATGACATTAACAAGAGCATCTTTACCTCATAGATATGCTTTACCCACAAATACTATCCAAAAACATTTATCAGTAATTGGTTTTAAAAAAAGTGCGCTAAAAAAATATAGTGAATTAAGTCCAGCCCCAAATGAACAATCAGAAGATATTGAATTACTAAGAGCATTAGAAAATGATATGAGTTTATACTCCCTTCCTGTGGAAGGTAATTCTTTTTCAATAGATGTTCAAGATGATTTGCTCAAAGCGAGAGTAGCAATGAAGTCCGATAAATATTTCGGGAATTATTGAATTGACACATACCCTACGAGCAACTATTGGAATAGACAAATTTCCGATAATTATAGGTAAAAATATCTCACAAGAACTGTTAGCTTTTCTAGATACCTATAATCCCAAAAATATTTTTTTAATTATTGATTCTTATTTTAAAAATGAAAATGGTACTGTTTTAATTGATTTAAATCTTACTAATAAATTCTCTCACCTTTTTATTAATGGAGGAATAGAAAGTAAAAATCTGCAGACTTACGAATTGATATTAATAAAACTCTTTGAGAAAAATATTGCAAGAGACGGTCTTATTGTATCTATAGGTGGAGGCGTTATTGGAGATATAAGTGCCTTTGTTGCGAGCACATTTCAAAGAGGTATCGATTTTATTCATATACCAACTACCACTACAGCAATGATAGATAGCTCAGTTGGAGGGAAAACAGGACTAAATTTTCTAGATCAAGTAAATTTAATTGGCACTTATTTTAACCCTAAAGCTATATTTATGGATTTAAGATTTCTAACATCTCTAAAAATTAGAGATTATTATGCTGGCTTATGCGAAGCGATAAAAATGTCTCTTATTTCTGATAAAGATATGTTTTATAAGTTTTTTGAGATCGTAGAATCTGTCCAGACAAGAGATCTTAAAATTTTAGAGGATATAATTTATTGGTCAGTAATCACAAAGTTAAATCATGTATCTTGTGACTTTAAAGAACAATCAATTAGATTAAAACTTAACTATGGACACACTTTTGGACAATCAATTGAAACTTATTATGGTCTTTATCAAGATAAATTGAAACATGGAGAAGCTGTTGCTCTTGGCATAATGGTTGCAGCAAATTTATCAAATTTATTATTTAATAATAAAGATTCTAAAAACTTATTAAATAAAACTTTCGAACTACTTGATTACTACAAATTACCCAATAAATTTAGTAAATTAAAAACCAATGACTTCCCAGATTTAGAAAAATTAGTAAAAAATATTTCTAATGATAAAAAAAGACTCTCAATTGGTAGTAGATTTGTTATTTGTGAATCTATCGGTCAGGCATCTATTAAATTAATAAATGATTCAAATTTAATTCAAAATTCATTTAGCTGTTTATTCCATTAGCAGATTTAATTTTTTAAAAGATCCATCCATCGAGGAAAGTTTTTATTCAAATAAAAAAAATCATTATTGATTTTCTGATAACCATCTTCTTTTGAATCGAAGTGTCTTAAACCTTGTTCTAGTTGCCCAGAATTATATACAAATAATGTTCCTTGAACATCTCTTAATGGACTTAAATTTAACTCATTATTATCGCATAAACAAATAACGGGTTTTCCCAAACAAACGCATTCAAGAGCAGCAGAAGTAGTATTGCTTGTAAAAACAAAATCGACGTCGCTTATAACACTTAAAATTGAATCTTCTATGATTTCATAATTAGATTTGTTCAATGCTTTTAGTAAATCTATTTTTGCAGGATGAGGTTTGAACTTTACTAAATAATGTTCTTCTAAATAATTTCTTACTTCCGAAATAATTTCTAATTGATTCTTGATAAATTTCTCATGATAGTCAAATAAAACTAGTAAGACTTTCTTATGTGAATTAAGGCCTGATTTTCTTTTCAGTAAAATATTTTTATTACTCTTATATTTATTTATATAAAGGTACCTTGTTGCTTCAAGCTCTATTATCTTGCTGCTATCTAATTCATTGAAACAAAAAACAGATTTAGCTAAATTTCCATTAAGAGCAAACTTATCTGGGAATGGGAATAATGGATTTCTTATAGTATTGGAGCTAAAAAATTTTCTTAAGTCCCAATAACAAATACTTGCATGAGAATAACCAATTACTTTTCCATTTTGATTTTTTCGCCAAGCTTGAATCATTATATATTCCCATGCTTGACCTTCAAATAAATAAACTAATTTTGTATTTTGATTATATTTTTTGAAGGCTCTATCAAATAGATTGAAATTATAACAATTTGAGATTGCAGCAACACCTTTAATAGAGTCTTGCCATTCATCGTCAAATAGTGGCCATAAATCAAGTTCTTTTAATGAAGGAATATTCCTTTTTAAATTAATTTCAATTCCTTTTTTTCTCAAATAAAACCAGTCAATTATTGTTTCAAAGAAAATCCAAAAATCAAAAAGTCCATCTAATAAAGTATGGTTTTGTAAATTAGTCGACGATTGATTAAATAATTTCAATTTTTCTAATATTTGTTTAGTGTTACAAAAAATATTTTTTTTTTGATCTAAACCTACTGATAAGTGAAGCCATTGAGAGTTAATAGATTCCTTAATTAATTTATTAACCAAATCTCCCCAATATAAACTCTTAAATTCGCCCTCATAAAAAGATAGTTTTTCCATATTAAAAAAATAATCCACGAATAAAACAGGAGAATTAATTTTTTTACAATTTTCACAATTAGATTTTCTAAATTTAAAACTATATATAGTTTTACGAGCAAAAAAGTAAAATGCCCTAATCTCATAGGGTAATAATTTTTTTAAAAATGATTTAGTGATTTTTATTTTATTTATAATTTTTGTTTTTTCCCATTTAAAATTTATTTTTTTGTTAATACAAAATTTATTGAGACATTTAGTAAGTTTTTTATTATGTGAAAAAAAAATAATTTCTTTAACACTATGATCTTTAATCCATTCTTGTAACGCAATTAACTTTAGTACATCGTTAATATGAGGTGAGTTTTCGTAATTTGATTTTTCAATAAAATATGAATGCCACCATGCTTTATATTTACCTCTAACATCTAATATTTCAGATATGGGTTTTCTACAAATTTGACTATTACCAATACTATCAATCCAATTTAGGTAGATTTTTTTAATATAATCTGAATTATTTTCTATAAAATTTAAAATTGAAAAACAGTTTTTAGTATTTAAGTCTTTTTTAGTATCCCAAAAAAGTATTAATTCGTTTTTTTTTGGTACTATTTTTTTATAATTATTTTGGTCAATTATTATTAGTCTATACAATGAAAAAAATAGCAATAAAATAAACAATCTAAATTTAGCAAACTTTTTTCTTTAAACTTTCATTATTTTGAAATTTGCTTAATTAAATTATATTCAAGGTTCAACATTATGAATTAAAAACTGAATATAGCTAAAAAAATGATTTACAAGATTAAATTATGAGGCAAATAAAGTTACTTTAATAACTAAACTAAATTAAAGTCAGTTAATTTATATTTTCCTCCAGACTGCTAATAATTTTCCTTGAAAAACTACTTGATCCGGGTTTACTTCAATTGGTTCATAAGCCGGATTAGCTGCTTCAAGAAATATTTTACCTTTTCTTTTAATGAAATATTTTAAAGTTGTTCCTAATCCTGGAACCATTGCACTAACAATAGTTCCATTTCTAAGAGAATATGAATCTGTAATTGGCTCCATCAACACCATATCTCCATTTGCAATACATTCATCTATCATAGAATCCCCATTAACTGTGAGAGCAAAAACATTTTTCTTTTTTAAAACATCAGAAATATCTAAATTCTCCTTAACATCAGAATAAGTTTCAACTAGGCCGCCTGCTGCGACTGAACCCATAATTGGGACTCCTTCTATAATTTCATCTACTATTTGCATCGTTCTTGCTTTACCTTCTTGCCATGATATATATCCCTTTTCTTGTAAATGCTTCAAGCGGCTTTGGATTGGCGCAGGAGATTTTAATCCCATAGCTTGCATCATCTGCCTGATGGATGGGCTATGTTTAAAGGTTTTCATATAGTCTTTTATCCATCCATAAAGCTCATTTTGAGCCTGGGTAAGATCATCCCCAGAAAAAACTTCCATGAAACAAATGTACTCTAATACATTTGTACCGTTTTATTAACTAGTTTGCAAGTATTCCTAACTTATAAGACAGGATAAGAGTGCTTGTTGGGCATGCATTCTATTTTCTGCTTGTTCAAAAATTCTACTTTTTTTACTTTCAAAAACTTCATCAGTTATTTCTTTAGATCTGTAAGCAGGGAGGCAATGAAGAATAATCGCATCTTTTTCAGCCTTACTTACTAAATGATTATCAAGAGTAAATCCTTTAAAAGATTTATCTTTCTCTGCCTTTTTATTTTCTTCCCCCATGGATGACCAAACATCTGTATAAAGAACGTTTGCACCTAAAACAGCGGTGTTAAGATCATTAGTGATTTTCAATAAATCCTTATTTTTGTATATTTCATATGCTTTTTTTATCACTAATGAGTTAGGTTCAAAACCTTTAGGGCATGCAATTCTAACTTCTACTCCTAATAATGCTCCACAAAAAATAAGGGAATTTGCGACATTATTGCCATCTCCTATAAATGTTAAAACTACATTTTTAAAATCATGAAATTCCTCAAAAATTGTCAGATAATCTGCTAAGGCTTGACATGGATGTTCTAAATCTGTAAGAGCATTAATAACTGGTTTTGTAGACCACTTTGCATATTCTTCCAGATCCGCATGATCAAATGTTCTAATCGCAATAACATCACAATATCTACTTAAAACTCTAGCAGTATCTTTAATTGGCTCTCCTCTTCCAATTTGAGATGTTTTGGGATTAAGGTCAATGGTGGTACCTCCCAGCCTTGACATTGCAACTTGAAAACTCACTCTTGTACGAGTAGAGGACTTATCAAATATTAAGCCTAAGACTTTATTTTTAAGCTCAATATTGAGTGCCTTATTTTTAAAATTTTTTGCAAGCTCTATAATTCGAATAATTTCTTCGCTTGAGATATCCAAGCTTGATAAAAAATTATTTTTTTCAAGCTTGAGTGGTTTTATCATAAATTAATCTATTAAAAACCTAAATTCTACTATGCAGGCAATTTACTTTCTGCTAAAAGATTTTTAAGATCATCTCCTTCGATAACTTCCTCTTTTAGAATTTTTTGGGAAATCGATTCAAGCAGCGGTAAATTATTTCTCAATATATTTAATGCCGTATCATGAGCATCATCAACTAAATCTCTAACTTCTTTGTCTATTGCTTGGGCTGTAGCATCACTAACTGATCTTCTTGGGTTATTCCCATTACCAAGAAATTGCCCACCTCCTTGCTTATCGTAAGCAAGTGGGCCAAGAATATCACTCATTCCAAATGTACCTACCATTTGTTCTGCTATATCGGTTGCTCTTTGCAAATCGTTTGAGGCTCCTGTAGTAATCTTTCCAAAAACAACTTCTTCTGCAGATCTTCCTCCAAGAAGTGTAGCTATTTGTCCTTTCAGTTCCTCTTTAGAATTCAAGAATCTTTCTTCAGTTGGTAATTGAAGCGTATAACCAAGTGCACTCATACCCCTAGGCACGATAGAAATCTTTGCAACTTTTGAACCTCCAGGCATAAGATGACCAACTATTGCATGACCAACTTCATGGTAAGCAACTACTTTCTTTTCATCATCTTGCAAAACACGACTCTTCTTTTCCAAGCCAGCCACAACTCTCTCTATTGCTTCGCCTAGATCTTGTTGTTCTACACTTTTTCTTTTTGCTCTAGCCGCAAGTAAAGCAGCCTCATTTACCATATTAGCTAAATCGGCACCAGCGAACCCACTAGTGGCTTGAGCAATAGAGTCCAAGTCTATTGAATCAGCTAATTTAATCTTTTTGGTATATATCTCTAATATAGTTTTTCTACCAGACAAATCTGGCCTATCAACTAATACTTGCCTATCAAATCTTCCAGGCCTTAGTAAAGCTGCATCTAGTACTTCGGGTTGGTTAGTAGCAGCAAGTACTATAACTGGCTTATCATTGGAGGCAAAGCCATCCATTTCGGTAAGAAGTTGATTTAATGTTTGTTCTCTTTCATCATTGCCACCAACTACTCCCATAGATCCAGA
>MDTG01221564.1_pt1 | contig 84484 bp, 72 predicted proteins | sample 811421 | NCBI WGS metagenome assembly MDTG01 (sample SAMN05326645, study PRJNA326480) | marine metagenome | isolation source: seawater | place: Pacific Ocean: South East | collected 2011 | reverse complement strand
TGAAGTCTTTTAGGTCGCATTTGTTATATCCAGTATACTAGCCACAAGCTGTGTCCTCACAGCGTCTTTTAACAGCCATTTATGAAGACACACTTAGAGGCAAGGTTCAGAAATATACTGCTTGCGACTTAAGTAAGTAACCCTAAAAAATAATTCGGACTTGAAGTCTTTGGGCTAGTTTTGTTATGTTCAAACAAATTTTTTAAAACTAAAAACATAATGACAAAATTTAAAGCATTAATCACACTCGTTATTTTCATTTTTATTATCAATGTTAGTTACGCTCAAAATAGGTTATATGAACACCCAAATTTCCCTCAGATAGCTGCTAAACATCAGATGATAGCTATTCTCCCTTTTAAGGCAACTGTCAACTTAAGGCCAAAACAGATGGAGCAAATGACCTCCGAACAACTGGCAGATATGGCAAAACTTGAGGGTTATAATATTCAAGAATCAATGTATTCATGGTTTTTAACTAGAAAAGGAAGGGGCGAAATGGTAGTAAATGTTCAAAATACCGTAGAAACTAATGCAATCCTTGAAAAAAATGGTTTTGAGTACAACTCGATATCTAAATACACACCAAAGGAATTAGCAGGATTACTAGGAGTTGATGCGGTTATTATGGGTAGCTTTGAAACGTCAAAGCCAATGTCTGAAGGAGCTTCAATTGCGCTTGGTTTGCTCATTGGCTTTTGGGGTAGCACAGACAAAGCAGTATTGAATATGTTTATCTACAATGGGGAAGATGGAGAAACCTTGTTCAACTACAATAGAGCAGTCAATGGCTCATTAGGTACTAATACCGATAATCTTATCAATAGATTAATGAGAAAGTCTTCAAGAAAGATCGCATACACTAATAAAAAATAGAGTAAAAGTTAATGTGTAGAAAACCGGAAGTCAATAAAGGCTTTCGGTTTTACATTTCTAATCATTTGGTTTAGTAGAAATAAGTAACTGAAATAGGTGCTTAGGTATACACGACTGAGAAATTTAGCCACTCTTATAGTCGCGCCTAGGCTTTCTCCCAAAGGTCGAAATGACTTTCCATTGAGGTACTCTCTCAGGACTCACACTATGCTGTTACTGAAGGGGCAAATCCCCCGGCCTAAAGGCCACCCCCTTTGTTTCAAAGGGGGATTGGTTCGTGCCAGAGTTAAGGACTGCGGTCTGAACTGGCAGAATGTACTATCCCTCGCCTCGAGGAGAGATAAAAGCGTGGGGCTCATTCCAGTCTCAAAACTCACTACATGCATCGCAATACAATATTAACATTAGCTATAACTCCTTCGAACATTTTAGCGGCTCACTTTGTATGTTTGCACAAAGAGTAAAAACGATATGCTATTAGTACTTTCCCCAGCCAAGACCCTCGATTTTGAAACCCCATGCGACAAGGAAAAAACCTATCCGAAATTCCAGAAAGAAGCACTGGAGCTTATTGGAGTGCTGAAGGAGAAAAGTCCGGAAGAAATTCAGGAGTTAATGGATTTGAGTGAAAACCTGGCAGAGCTTAACGCTGACCGGTACAGGAAATTTACCAAGAGCAAAAATCCTAAAACAGCCAAGCAGGCTGTTTATGCTTTTAAAGGAGATGTGTATGTAGGGCTTGAAGCTGAAGAGCTGAGCCATGACGATATTCTCTACGCTCAGGAGCATTTGCGCATACTCTCAGGCTTGTACGGTCTGTTGCGTCCGCTCGACCTTATTCAACCCTATCGATTAGAAATGGGCACCCGACTGGCTTTTGATGACCATACCACACTCTATAACTATTGGGCCGATAAGATTGTGGCTCAGGTAATGCGCGACCTCAAAAAGCAAGGCGACAAAGTACTAATCAACCTTGCCTCTCAGGAGTACTTCAAAGCTATTGACAGGCCAAGCCTGAAGGCCAGAGTGGTCAATGTTGAGTTTAAGGATATGAAGAATGGTGAGTATAAGATCATCTCATTCTTTGCCAAAAAGGCCAGAGGTTTAATGGCTCAGTATATCATCAAGAATCGTATCAATGAGGTGGAAGGACTTAAAGGCTTTGATTATGAGGGTTATTGGTTCGATGCAGAGGGTTCGGATGAGAATAATTTGTTGTTTAAGAGAGGGTAGATATTCTCTGAAGGCTGAGAAAGCAAAGTACCAACGGCCTGTCTTCTCACAGTTATTGGCCATCGACTTTCGTAAATGAAGAATTAATGTGTAAGCTGCACAGTAGCTACCAAAGGCCTATGATCGGAAACAAGCGGCTCATCCAGTAAATCGATAAACGTTACCTGCAGTTGTGACTTTGGGGTATTCCTATACACTACATGGTCAATTTCTACCTTTGTATTCCCCTGAAAGCTAAGGTTATCGGGGCCTTTAGGAACAAAGACAAAACCGGCCTCATAGAATAACCGCATGGTTGGTGAACCCGGCTCACAATTAAAGTCTCCGGTAATAATTGTCGGTAAATCAAATTGGTTTAAGTATTCAATTAGCGCGGCTGCCTGTGCCATGCGTGTTTCTTGACCTTCCAGGCCCGCTATCCAGTCTAAATGTACATTAGCAAACAGGATAGAGGTACCTTGAGCCACTTCTATCTCTTGAACAATGGATATTCTTGGTTCATAAACACCATCCGGTAAAGGGAGTATTTTCGTTAAACTGACAGGCTTTGCTGAAAGGGTAGACATACCATAGCCCCCTCCCTGAAAGGTCATAAACTGCCCAAAAGTGCCAGTCATGTGGAGTTCACTAGCCAAAAAGTGGGTTTGGTCTACACTGTCTGATCGCTCTGCGAAATGATCAATTTCCTGAAGGGCAACCAGATCAGGTGACTGGGCTTTAATAACCTCTAAAGCACGCGATAGGTCCAACTGCTGGTCGTTTCCAACACCATGTTTGATGTTGTAAGACATGATCTTGAACTCTGTGATTTGCGTCTGAGAGCAAGAGCTAATGATAAGGAACACTAAAGTTAGTCTAAGGACTATAAGCGCAGACTTCTTAAAGTGTTCCTTGCAATTATTCAATACGGCTTTACTTTCCACCCGATTTCTCAATTTCAATTGTTCTGTTCTTTCTCTCCAGAGCTTTGTTGAACTTCGGTATGTCTTCATTAATAATCTGATCGAACTGCTTTATTGCGGCCTGAAGCCTCTCATTCAGTACTTCGTACACTTCGCCTTGCTGATTGGTGGGGCGGAAGTCAATACCGCTGCCATTAATATCACTGGCCAGTGCACTCAATCTGCCGTAAAGCTTAATGGGGCTTCTGAAGGCATCCTCACGGGCTCCGGTTAGGTGAATATCGTAGAGTTTACCGGCAATATCTTCGGCTATACCCAAAAGCCTCATGGCCTCTTTTTGGGTTCTTTTATCAGATTCTTCGTCAATAATTTCTTCCAATTCTTTGCGCAACATTTCTACTGCATTGATGTTACTTACAGCCACGTTAATGGCATCTCTTAATTGTAGAGAGAAGTAGACTTGCGCCTCAATGTCTTCCTGGGTTCCTTCAGAATATGGGTCTTTCAGTACATTGAGATCTTTGGTAACTTCACGGATAGTCTGGCCGCTTTCATCTTCTACTTTCAGCCTCACTTTATAGGTGCCTGGAGCCACTCTGGGACCGTACTGTCCGGCCATGAGGTCTAAATCCCATTGCACCAGGGGTCTCCAACCTTCGCCATTGAGCTGAACCCAAGGACGGCCCGGTGGTTGCGTTAAAAGTCTGGCCTGAATAATTGGTTCATACCTTAAATCCCAGGTTGTTCTGTTTATACCGGCTCTTGATCTTGGCGTTAAGGTGCGAATAACATCGCCCTGTCGGCTAACAATTTCCACTTTTACATTGCCTTTTACACTTTCCGGTAAGTAGTAATTAATGATCGCTCCATTGGGCGGGTTCTGACCTGAATTGAAGCTACCTCCATCTGTTTTAATGCTTTCCCGATTGTTGAAGCGGTAAGTATCCCTTACATCCAGTAAAACCAAATCGGTGTCCAGTTGGTCGGCTTTTCTGAGTGCAGCCAAATCGTCCAGTATGTAATAACCGCGTCCGTAAGTACCCACCACCATATCGTCAAACCGCTCTTGAATCTCAATCCAATACACCGGAGCAGGAGGTAAGTTTAGTCTCAAACGATCCCAACTGGCTCCATCGTCATAGCTTACATAGATACCTTTATCGATACCCGCATAGAGCATACCCTGGCGTTTAGGGTCTTCCTTAATTACATGCACAAAGCTCGATTCAGAGGAAGGAATTCCATTAGAAATTTTCTTCCAGCTTTGGCCGTAGTCGGTGGTTTTGTAAATGTAAGGGGCAAAATCACCCATCTGGTGTAGGTCTACAGAGATGTAAACCGTGCCTTTCTGATAACGCGATATTTCGATATTGGCTATAGTGCCCCATTCGGGAAGCCCCTTAATATTCGATGTAACGTTGGTCCAGTTCTCGCCTCCGTTTCGGGTTACCTGCACCTGGCCATCATTGGTTCCAACCCAGATCAAGCCTTTTTCTAAAGGCGATTCTTCAATGGCGAAAAGCGTAGAACCATCGAAGGTCATCAGGTTATCGATGGCTACTCCACCTGAGCTTTGCTGATGCGATTTGAGGTTGAGGGTAAGATCGGGAGAGATGATTTGCCAGCTTTGGCCACCATCGTCCGACATGTGCACGTATTGACTACCTACATATACTCTTCCCTTGTGATGGGGCGAAAAACTTAAAGGAAAGTTCCAGTGCCAGCGATATTTCATATCGGCCGGAGCCCATCCATAGCCTGCTTCAGGCCAAACTCTCACTTCCCTGGAATGCCCTGTTCGAATGTCGTGCCTTTCGAGGCCTCCATCATAACAACCAGACCAGATGATGTTGTTATCGTTCGGATCGGGTTGAGCGAAACCGCTTTCGCAACCTCCAACGCCTTTCCACAAACCAAGTGGAATATAGCCCTGAAGTGAGTTGCTTGGCCCCATGTAGGACCAGCCATCCTGACGATTTCCAAAGACGTTGTAAGGAATTTTGTCATCTACGGCTACGTGATACATTTGGGCGATTGGAAGCACCACTCTTTGAAAGCTTCTTCCATGGTTGAGGGTCATGCTCACCCCACCATCATGGGCTACCAGGTAGCGATCGGGGTTTTGAGGATCTATCCAAATGTCGTGATTGTCGCCACCACCACGGGGCGGCCTGGGGTTTCTGGTCTTTCCACCATCTAGCGAATGAACAAATCGCACGGACATGGAATAAATTTCGTTAGGGTCTCCGGTATTTACCCGAATTCTGGTGTAATAGGGAGCTCTTTCGTTCCAATCGTGCTCACGGCTCATCAAAGTCCAGCTCTTGCCTTTGTCTTCCGACCTCCAAACTTCAGGGCTTTCTGCCTCGAACAAGGCATAGACCACATTGGGGTCGCTATGTGAAACAGCTACAGATGTTTTTCCCACTATTCGCTCGGCCCCAAATTTCAACCCATACTTATTCAATGGCTCCCAGCTATCTCCGCCATCGGTCGACTTATATATACCACTGCCGGGGCCACCGCTGTTTAGCCCCCAGGTATTGATGTGTATAGACCACATGGCTGCGTATATGATGTTCGGGTTTTCCGGATCTATGGCCAGGTCTGAAGCGCCTGTGCCTTCATCGATAAACAGCACTCTTTCCCATGTATTTCCTCCGTCTTTGGTCCTGTACACTCCGCGTTCTTGTTGTGGGCCATAAGTGTGACCCAGGGCTGCGGCATAAACAATCTTGGGGTTGGTAGGGTGTACGAGAATATGGCCAATTCTTCCGGTGTTTTCTAACCCCTTGTGTTCCCAGGTTTGACCTGCATCGGGCGAAAAGTAAATGCCGTTACCCATGGCATGTGCCGGCCGAATGAGGAAGGTTTCTCCTGTGCCCACCCATACCTGATCAGGATTGGAGGGAGCCAGTGCTACCGAGCCTATGGAAGAAATGTCCTGATCGTCAAAAATGGGGCGCCAGTTAATGCCTCCGTCATCGGTTTTCCAAAGTCCGCCCGAAGCGGCACCAATGTAATTGATCATAGGGTCGCCCGGAACACCAGCTACCGCAATGGCCCGATTACCCTCCGGACCAATGAACCGAAAGCGGTGATTGCCTAGCTTCTGGTCTAAATTGCTCTGAGCATGAGCAAGTAGTGAAAGCAACAAAAGGGGGAGTAGGGTGAGTTGTTTGAGCATAATTCTTATGGTTACAAAAAGTGAATGAAAAAGGAGATTAGTACGCGACCAATCTCCTTTTTATATCGTATTTATTAGACTGATTACCAGCCTGTTCTGTATTCTCTCTTCACAAATTGGTTGGCCTCATCGAAGTTGGTCACCTTCATGTTTGGTCCATCCCAAAGTAGTTTTATGTATCGGCCCGGGTAAACGGTTCTGTTGCCTTCTTTCTTTTGAATATCGAAGCTTCTTAAAGCCAGGTTACCCATCAGGATACTTTCTGTTAAAGGCCCGGCAATATCGAAGTCGGAACTACACTCTTTTTGCTTATAACCAGCCATAGCTGCATTTACCCATTGCACGTAGTGTCCTTCCGGCACTCTTGGAATAGTTTCCTTTACATTGAGCGCATCATTCAGTTCCAGCGGAATGAGTTTGGGGTTCATACCATAAGTTCCGCACATCATGGTGCCTCGGGTTCCTTTTATAATTACTCCGTTGCCTCCATCGCCCATTTGTTCATTGGCACCCAGTTCCTCAGGTCGTGGTGGCTGAATACCTCCGTCCATCCAATGAAGTTTTAAAGCCGGCTGATCTCCTCTTTCGGGAAAATCTAGAGTAATGTGCGAAGAAGGAGGGCAACTTTCCGGGAAGTAACCTCTTCTAAATTCACCCACATACACAGAGCCTACGGAAGCCTCAACTCCTGTAGGGTAACCCAGGTTCAATGTTTTAAAGGCCGGTTCTATAATGTGGCAGGCCATATCACCCAGAGCTCCTGTACCATAGTCCCACCAGCCACGCCAGTTGAAAGGCACCAGATTATCGATATAGTCTTTCTTTGGGGCGGTTCCTAACCATAAGTCCCAATCCAGCTCTTTTGGCACCTGTGCTTTGCGTTCAGCTGGCCAGGCAATTCCCTGTGGCCACACCGGACGGTCGGTCCAGCACCACACCTCTGTGGCATCGCCTATAAGGCCGGCTTGATACCACTCTTGCATTTTTCTTACACCATCGCCAGAGGCTCCCTGATTTCCCATTTGGGTTACCACTTTGTATTTGTGGGCTGCTTCAGTAAGTTCCCGAGCTTCGGCAATGTCGTGGGTAAGTGGTTTCTGCACATATACGTGTTTACCACGTTGCATAGCCGCCATGGTTTGAATGGCGTGCATATGGTCAGGACTGGCAATGGTTACACCGTCTATGCCGGTTTCTTTTTCCAGCATTACCCGGTAATCTTTGTAATAACTGGCATCAGCAAAAGTTTTGCGGGCATTGGCCGCTCTTCTGTCGTCAACATCACACAAAGCAATCACTTTTACTGCAGGGCTTTTAGCACATTCGGTCAGGTCTGAATAACCCTTTCCGCCTACACCAATACCAGCCAGATAGAATGTATCTGACGGGGCCTTATAGCCTTTGCCTAACACATGGCGTGGCACAATGGTAAATGCAGCCGTTCCTAGTCCTAGTGTTTTAATAAAGTCTCTCCTGGAGGTGTTCTTTTTTGGTTGTTCCATAGTTTCAAATGGTTTGAGCCAGCGCGCTCAGGTTTCATACAATCGTTTAAAAAATTTGATAATTTCTGTGAGGATCGAAGCAGAAAATGGAGTGTTTCAGTGGTTGTTGTATTTCCTGCAACAATCGACCGATAAATTAATAAGAAAAGCCTGAACGGGAAACGCTTTTTTATTATTGTGGCTTGATGGGTGTTTGGGCAAATTTAATTTTACAGAAGCAGATCATTGCCAATTAAAATTACAGACCTGTATTTTTAAGTTCTCTCTGGCAGGTTTTCATAATTACCTCCATTCAAATCTTTACCAATGGCCTACTTCAAGTATAGTAGAAACATGGTCTGTAACAAAGCAAGGCGTCTTTATTCAGACCACCTAAAAAGAGATTTAATAAAGACGGTCGCCTATACAAAGGTAGTTCTAGAGTATAGTTGTTATGAACAGGTATCGGACTACCTGTTGTCCTCGTCCCGGACTTTGGTGTCTGCCAACTGCTCAAGGGCCTCGGCAATGACTAACAGGTTTTCTCCCGGCTGTTCTTTTCGAATATTGTCGGCACACTGCAGCATATAGTTGGCCGACCAATGCTCAACGCCATCTTCCAGTATGGTATATTCTCCGTTGCCATTTCCATCAGGCCCCATATTTTCTCTAATAAAGCTCTGCCGAACCAAAAGGGCTATGGTTTGCTCGGTAGAAAGACTGGAAATAAGATGGTCTATGGCTTCTGAAATAATTTGTTGTTCAGGATTATTAAGCTCAAAATTGATGGCCGTAACAATGTCGGTAGCAAACCAGGGAATTTTATCAGTCCACTGGGTTATAAACAGTTCTCGCTCTTTTTCATTAGGTAGAGTAGCTCCGGCCACTTCAAGATAAAATACCAAGGCCGGTTCTTTGTTAGGAGCGAGGGTGGTAATGAGTCCCAGAAGATCTTCAGCCGATTCCTTGTGCAGTGCTTTCGGGTTGTAGCCGCGTTGTCCTTTCGGGGCATCTGTCATAAATCCGGCATCGAGAAGAAACTCATAGGCCTCTTCCACAGTAAAAATGGTGGGTGTAAAGACCTGGTCTTTCCGATTTTCACAAGCTACTAGAAGCACTGTTAAAACCAGGGTGTGTATCCATTTGGTGAAGGTTTTCATGCCGCGAAAATAGTTTGGTCCAGCCTTTCAGGCAAGTGCTGTTACTTATAGTACCTCCAGAATAAGTCCCTTCAGGTATTCACCCTCAGGGTGGGTAAGGCTTACGGGGTGATCGCCTGGTTGCGACAACCGCTCTAGCACTTTTACTTTTCTCCTGGCCTGAATAGCTGCTGCCACCACTGCATTATAGAAAAGATTCTTATCGACCACCTGAGAGCAACTAAATGTGAAAAGAATTCCTCCGGGTTTTATTTGCTCTAAGGCCATAGCATTGAGACGCTGGTAGCCTTTGAGGGCATTATGGCGAGCACTTAAGTGCTTAGCAAATGCAGGTGGATCGAGTACAATAACATCGAAATCTTTGCTGTTGTGCTGCAGGTATTCAAAGGTATCAATGGCCAGACAGGGGTGTTGTTCTGGCGAGTAGCCGTTATTCAGTAAGTTGACTTTAGTTTGCTCAATGGCAGGCTTAGAAACATCTACTGACACTACACGTTCGGCTCCGGCCGCCAAGGAACACAGGGAAAATCCTCCGTTATAGCAAAAGGTATTCAACACTTTCTTGCCTGAGCTGTATTGAGCCAGCTTCTTTCGGTTTTCCCGCTGATCGACAAAAAAGCCTGTTTTTTGACCGTTCAATAGATCGAGGCTATAAGAAAGCCCCCATTCTTTGGCCATATACTCTGTGCTTGCTTCACCATAAAGAACTTCGGCTTGTGTAGAATTGGTGGCACTGGGGTGCTTCAAAATAATACACTCCAATTCGTTACCCAACACTTCTTTCAATGCCGTGGCTATATTTTTGGCCTGCAGGAACATGCCATGGGAATGAGGTTGTATAACAGCTGTTTTAGCATATACATCAATCACCAAGCCTGTGAGTGAGTCGCCTTCTCCATGCACCAGTCTATACATATTGGTATCGGCATTGGGCAATCCCAAGCGCTGACGGGTCTCCAGAGCTGATTGCAGCGATTTTTGCCAAAAAGCCTCATCAATTGGCTGGTCTTCGAAAGAAATGATGCGTATGGCTATGGAAGCATTCTGATAATGGCCAATCCCAAGAAACTGGCCTCTGTGAGACTGCACACGAACCAATTCTCCGTTGTGCAGACTTTCTTTCAGGTTTAATGCCCCACTAAACACCCAAGGGTGTCCGCGAAACAATGATTTTTCTTTACCGGGCTTTAAGGCTATGGTCTTCAATTTTTTGGCTTTTCACTAACTGCCCGCAAGTTTACATATTCTTGCAACAACCTGTAGGCAATTGACTGCCGATCTACTACTTTAAAAAGATGTGGGAGCTGGGTACACTAGCTTTTCTATGGTTATATTTTCTTTTGGCAGGTAAGGCAAATCATCATATAAAGCATCGGTTTCGTTACTTTTGATTATGCTTGGCTTGAATTTCCATGAAACCTTTCTGGTGCTCACTTCGGTGCTGGCCTGCGCGGTGCTGTTCAACCTAACGCTCTATTTTGGCTATAGAAGACAAATCACCTATTTGTTTTTTGCGGCTTATTGCGCCTTTCATATGCTTAAAGTGGGGTTGAAAACTTTACCACCGGAAGAACTGTTGATTCTTGGGTTAAAGGCCTCAGACTGCATTTACATAAGTGTCATATTAGGTCTCTTTAGCTTAAACTTGTTCTTAGGCTATTATCATAGGCTAAGTAACCTTAGGTGGTGGGCATTGGGTTTTCTGTCCTTTTCGGCCATAGCTTATGGTTGGTTGAGCGAGGACTTATTTCTTGTGGCAGGTATTGTTATTGCCATTTTGCAAACAGCCCGGTACACGAAGAAAGAACCTTCATCTATACTTTTTCTACTCGGACTCATAATGCTTTTGGCCTTTACCTTACTGGCGTTGGCCAACCTTGTGCCCTTTGGCTACTTTATTGGTACTATAGTAATGGTGTTAATGATGATGGCCGCCAGCGGAATGCGACTTTCCAAACAGACGCTCGATTATCAAATGGCGCAGCGCAAATCGGTCGAGTTGGAAAACCATCTGTTGCGAAAAAGTATTCAGCCACATTTTATTCTCAATTCCCTTACCTCATTGCAGGAGCTGATCGAAAGTCATCCTCAGAAAGCCGGTGAATTCGTTCAACATTTATCGGAAGAATTCAGCTTCTTTTCAAAGCTAAGTCAACAGCGCATGGTGAGTGTACAGGAAGAACTGCAACTTATTGAGGCTCATTTGGGCATTATGTCTACACGCCTCAACAAAGTGTTTCGCACACGCATTGAAAACATTTCAGTAGAAGATGAATTGCCTCCGGGCATACTACTTACTCTGGTAGAAAATGGAATTACACATGGGTATAGCAGTAAGCAGGAGGGACTTTTCGTAATTCGAAAAGAAGAAAAGGAGAGCTCTATTGACTTTGTGGTACATAATGACGGAGAGGCTCCTGAAAGCGTGAGAGAAGGTCTGGGCCTGCAGTATGTGCGATCAAGACTCACAGAGGTATATAAGCGATTTGAGCTCAAACACGAGTGGAACAATTTTGGATTTTCAACCCGAATAAGCCTGCCCAAATGACGGAAGTACTGATTATAGAAGATGAACACCTGGTCTTTCAGCGGCTGGCACGCTTCGTTCGCCTGGCTTTTTGCGACCGGTTGGTATTGCACCATGCCGATTCGCTTGAAACCGCCCACGAGCTATTGGAAGAACACCCAATTGAACTTACATTTTTAGACCTGAACCTGCATGGAAAAGATGGATTTAAGGTATTGGATTTCTTTTTAGCACAACCTTTTAAAACCATTGTTGTATCGGCCTACACCGACAGGGCCATTGAAGCCTTCGAACATGGTGTGCTCGATTTTGTGGGCAAACCATTTACCCAAGACCGTATTGCCAAGGCGGTAGAGCGGTTTCGCCTATCTAAGGGCACTGATACTCATTTGCAACGGTTGGCGGTAAAACTGAGGGGAGATATCACCCTGGTGCCCATAAGCGACATTCAATTTATTCAGGCTTCAGGTATTTACTCGGAATTACATACTTCTAACAAAACCTATGTCTACGATAAACCGCTCAACCACTTGCTCAAACTGCTTCCCAATCAGTTTATGAGAGTGCATCGGTCGTTTGCAGTAAATTTTTCTCTAGTTACGGATATAGTGCGGGTAAAACATAACCTCTATCATTTGCAGCTAAGTACCGGTAAAACCGTTCCTGTGAGCCGCCAAATGCGGCAACAGATCAGGCAACGCCTAATGGCATAGAACCCTCTGAAAGTAAATAGTACTGACGAGAAAGATAAACGAATACGCTTCGCAGGAATTAGTCAACTTAAGTCCATGACGCGTATTCAACAATCAATTAACCGTAGAGACTGGCTTGGAACGGCCCTTACAATGGGAGGGAGTCTGTTGCTATCTCCGTACCTCTCCAAAGAATTTTTAAGGCAAAATGATGCGGAAACAGTCATTAAACTTAATGCCAACGAAAACCCCTATGGACCACCGAAAAGCGTCTTAGATTCCATCCGTCATTTTGATGGCGAACTATTTCGTTATCAGGGAATATATGCCAATAATCTGCGTGAGCAACTGGCATCTTTTCATGGGCTGGAAAGTCAAATGATAATGCTTGGGGCCGGTAGTTCGGTTTTACTGCAACTGCTGGGACATTATGTGCAGCAGAAAAGCGCTACCCTGCATTATTGCAGCCCAACCTTCAACATCTTGCCTGACACGCTAAAGAAAGCAGGAGGGAAGCTAAACTCCTTACCACTCACTACAGACTATAAGTTCGACCTTGCTGCATTGAAAGAAGCAGATGAAACCCCGGGAGCCATTTATCTGGTGAACCCGAACAACCCCACAGGTACCTTTTATGAACGGACTGAAATGGAGCTTTTTTGTAAAAGCATTAACTCCGAAACCCTGATTATACTCGATGAAGCATACATTGAGTATGCCGGTGACGGGCAGTCTTTGGTGGGGCTTCTCAAGCAAATGCCCAACCTTATTATCGTGAGAACTTTTAGTAAAATCTATGGTATGGCCGGGCTTAGAATGGGGTATTTAATGGCTTCAGCTGCCATTATCAGGCAGTTGCAACAACTTGTTCCCTGGCCCAACCACGACTTGAGTACTCTTTCTCTTGTGGCAGCCGGTAATGCACTACAATCTAGCAGCTTTGTACAAACCACGCGAACCACAAATGCCCGGGTTATGCAATCCACCATAAAAGCACTGGAATCGCTTGGCTACCGTTGTAGCCCTTCGGTAGCCAACTTTGTCTACTTCAATACTAAGGGCCAGAATTTGCGTGCAGCGTTAGAAGGCTATGGGGTGCAAATAGGCCAGCTCGATTATGAAAATCAAACCTATGCAAGGGTCACGGTTGGTAAAGAACAAGAGATGGAAAGGTTTGTTCAATGTCTCCAAAAGCTCAATTAATAACACTTAATTAAAAATCAAAAATCATGAACATTAGTAAAATTCTGGTTTGCCTTATTGGGCTTACCATCAGTAGCTTATCGACACAGGCTCAATCGCAGAAGCAGGAAGTAGACCAGATTACCACCACGCTTAATTATTACCTGGAAGGTGGCACAAACAACGACTACGCTACTTTGGCCAAAGCTTTTCATCCGGAGGCCATGATGCAGTCAGTTGGGGGCAACGGACACCAAAACGTAAATGTGCTGGAGTTCTTTAAGAAAGGCATGAAGCCGGGCCCCAGGCAAAACCGAACAACCCGCATTGTTTCTGTCGATGTGCAAGGCAATGCTGCGCAGGCAAAGCTTACCATTACTTATGAAGGCTTTCGTTTTATCGACTACATGACTTTGTTGAAAGTAGACGGGAAATGGCTGATTGTAAGCAAGGTTTTCTATAAAGAAGATCTATAAACAATACTTATATTCAAGGATAACGGGTCAAGAGTCAGGTTGATTTTTGGCCGAGAGAGTTGGGAAGAAATCCCTTTCACCTAAGGTTAACTACCCACTAAAAGCCTGTGTGGCCGTGCGTTTTTCTGCAAATTCTGTGTAGATTTCAGAAATAATAAACACCACACCATGATCTCCACATACAAGCTCTTTTGCTTTAAAGTATTAATCAGCACAGCTTTATTAAATAAGTGCAATCTAAAGAACGGTTCCCTGTTTTATGGTGGAACCGTTTTTTTATAGCTGTTTGTCTGTGCCTATGGTCTGTTCATTTAGGCAAGGAAGCACGTCTATCAGATCTTATATTGCACATTATAATCAATTGATTTACTGATACTTAAAAACACATACATAAACAAACACCACACATATTATGAGCATTGAAAAATACGAAGTTATTGTAATTGGAGGCGGGGCTATGGGCCTGGCTTCTGCCTATTACCTTGGCAAACGCAAGGTAAAGTCGCTTGTCTTAGAACAGTATGAATTTCTAAACCAGCAAGGAAGTTCGGCTGGGGTATCCCGGCAATTCAGGATTCCATATCCTCAAGAATATATGGTGCAAATGGCTCTGGATTCCATGCCTTATTGGGATGAGCTACAATCACATGCCCAATCGGTATTATTGGATAAGGTAGGAACCCTGTGGTTTGGGGACCCAACCGTACAATCGACCGAGGGCAATATCAACGAAGCGAAAAAGGCGATGGACGCTCTTAACGTACCGTATGAATCGCTTACAAGCAGTCAGATTGAATCGCAATATCAGTTTAAGAACTTGCCTGATTCTTACGAGGGTATATTTCAGGCCGATGGTGCCAGCATAGATTTTAGAGCAACTATCGAAACTTTATTGGAGCAGTGCCACAACAACTCATACATAAGCCTGAAACAGCAATCGCCAGTAATTCACATTCAACCGGAGGGAAGCGGCTTTATGGTTTCTACCCCAACGGCTAAGTTTTTGACCGAAAAACTGATACTAACCCCAGGTCCGTTTGTGAACGATGTCATTAACCTGCTCAATTTTAGCATAGAAGCCACTTATTGGAATATGGCCTCGGCCTACTTTAAAAAAACCGAAAACAGTATACAGTATCCTACCTGGTTTGTTTTTCAGAACCCCGAAGGCACTAATGGCAATCAGTTTTACGGGTTTCCGGAAGTATACTGGGATAACCCCGAATACATACGAGTAGCTCCTGATTTTGTAATGCAATCCCTGGACGACCCTTCTCAACGCACATTTATACCCAATCCACAAGAGTTGGCCTATACTTCTCAATGGGTGAAAGACCATATGACCGGACTGGCTCCTGAACCGCTTTTTACTTCTACTTGTCTGGTGGCTCTAAGCAAAATACCAAACAAGGAACTCATTATAGATTTTGCACCAAATTATGTAGATAACTATAAGAATGTGGTGATTTATGCCACCGGCTGGGCGGCAAAGTTTACGCCATACTTAGGAAAAATTCTGGTAGACCTAAGTCTCGATGGCCATACTTCAATCGATTTAAGTCCTTTTAAAATGGGCGACCAATTCTTCAAAGCATTAAAGTAACATACAAAACAACTTTACATTATGAACAAAAACACACCACTCAACTCCGGTTTTAAAGACGGACTTCAGGTTGAAGTTGCCATAGTAGGAGCCGGAACCTCAGGCCTCTACAGTGCCTACCGCCTGTTGGACGAAAAGAAATACAACGGAAGCCAGGTACAAATATTCGACATGAACACCAAGCTGGGAGGAAGGCTGGAGTCGGTTATTATGCCGGGTATGAATTTTTGGGGCGAACTAGGAGGCATGAGATACCTTACTTCGCAAGAAATAGTGACTACGCTCATAGAAGGTTACCCACTCACTGAGCCGGACCTGAACAAACGAACTCCGGTACTTAAGGATAAAATGACACCGGTGCCGTTTCCTATGGGCAATACTTCCAAGCTACTTATGTATTTACGCAAAGAGCATTTTAAGCAAGATGCATGGGAGGCGGCCCAAAAGCAGAATAAAAAACTTACTACCCGTTACTTCCTTAACCAGGACGATATTGGCTACAGTGCCGATCAGCTCTTTAATAAAATCATTTACGATGTATTAATGGCCGACCCGTGGTTCAAAACCAACTATGGAAGTAAAGTAAGTCATGAGGCTGGCAGCTACGACTACACATTTATGCTTACCAGTCGTGATTGGGACGAGGTAAAACCCATGCTCACCTATAACTTCCCGGGCTCGCCTTATCATGCCCGAAAAGTAAACGACATAGGTTTTTGGAACCTCATTAAAGACCAGGTATCACAAGAAGGCTATCTGTTTTTGGCCAATGCCGGAGGCTACTATTCCAACACCATCAACTGGAACTCTGCCGAGGCATTTCCCTATATGGTTGGAGATTTTTCGCAAAACCCAACCTATAAAACCATTGAAGAGGGTTACGACAGTATTGCCTACGCCCTGGCCAATCAGTATATGGAATACTCCGGAGCCTGCATTTGGAGCGAAAACCAACTTCTTGACTTTGGTAAAAACGATGAGCAGTCTAAGGGCAGGTACCAGCTGACCTTCCTGAATTTAAAGAGTAATGAAAAATGGCAGGTATTTGCCAACTCCATTATTCTGGCTATGCCCAGAAAGTCGTTGGAGCTGCTCAATCAGCAAAACTTCTTCTTTAGCGATGACAGTGTAAACAACAACATGCGATCGGTGATTAAAGAGCCTTCTTTTAAGATTCTGATGGGCTTTGAACGGCCCTGGTGGAAGGAGTTGGGTATCGATTCGGGGCATTCCATTACCGATCTGCCAATGCGACAGTGTTACTACTTCGGTACCGATCCCAACAACCAGCACTCTATGCTATTGGGAAGCTATGGCGACATGGAAACCGAAACTTTCTGGAAGGCCCTTTCAGACGATGAGCTGTTGTTTGAAGTAAAGCCTACCCAGTCGGTTGGAGCCGAAGAAGTAAAGAGCCTCAACGATGTACAGGCCAGCCAGTTTATGGTGAACGAGCTAATGAATCAGCTGAGAGAGTTGCACGGTGACAGCGTAGAAATTCCCGATCCGTACATTACCTATTTCAAAGACTGGACAGACGATCCCTTCGGGGCGGGCTACCACGCCTGGAAAGCCGGTTTTAAAGTGAACCGGGTAATGCCCTACATGCGCAAACCCATTTCGGGCGAAAACATTCATGTTTGCGGAGAAGCATACTCCGATCAGCAAGGTTGGGTAGAAGGTGCATTTTGCGTGGCCGAAAATATGCTGCAAGAACACTTTGGATTAGGCTGGCCATACTGGCTCGACAAAGACTATTATTTGGGCTGGTAGAACAATCAGACCGGGGTTGCCTGTGCAAATCTTGCCTGTGGAGTAGTTTGCATGGGCCTTCAGTTAAATTATCTTGTATTTTGATGGCAGAATAGGAAATCCCATTAATTAACCCCACCTTTGCCATAAGAAATAGCAGGAGTAGCTTTTCTTTATTTAATCCCACCTGATTCAATAAAAATTTTGCCCCACTTATTTCTTGATTAAAATGCCTGAAAGGGCAAGCCTTGGGTTGTACGTCTAAACCATTTAGTACAGCTCCGGGAAATAGTAATTCATTAATGTTTAATACAATGCAAAAAGGAACAGTTAAATTTTTCAACTTCTCTAAAGGTTTTGGTTTTATTGTGCCTGCCGATGGAGGAAACGACATTTTCGTTCACCAGTCAGGTCTTACTGAAGACATCCGTGAGAATGACGAGGTAGAATTCGAAACTGAGCGCGGTAAGAAAGGTATCAATGCCGTGAAAGTAAGAGTAGTAGCTTAAGCACTAAACTTTATACCACTCGATGGTGTACCTGTGATGGGCTATCGAGTGGTTTTCAATACTTTATATTCATTTCTAAACTAATTTATGGCCCGATCACAAACCACATTCAACAAAAAAGAAAGAGAAAAAAAGAAACTTCAGAAGAAGAAAGAAAAGCAGGCAAGACGCGAAGAACGCAAAGCCAATTCTTCTGATGGTAGTCTGGATAGCATGATGGCTTATCTGGACGAAAATGGAAACATTACAGACACCCCACCAGATCCGAACGCAAAACCAAACAAGGTAAAGGCTTCGGATATTGAAATAGGTATTCCTAAAAAGGAAAAAGAAGACCTGACTGCCGAACGAAGAGGTCGTGTAGCCTTCTTTAATCATGCCAAAGGCTACGGATTCATCGATCAGGATGGAACCAAAACCCGCTACTTTGTACACATCAATAGCACCAAAGAAACCATTCAGGAAGGCGACAAAGTAAGCTTTGAGGTAGAACAAGGTCCTAAAGGACTGGTAGCCGTTCAGGTGAAAGTACTTCGCTAAACCCTACTGATTTGCCGATACTTGCAGGGTTGGGATTTTTCCGACCCTTTTTTAATGCAATTGGTTTTTGGTTCATAATTCATTGTTCATGGTTTATGACCTTCCCGAAACACAATGGCTTAAGACTTGTTATACCTAAAAAACGTATGACCCGGCAAGAAGCACAATCGGCCATAGATGCCATACCTCTGGGAGCTACACTGGAGCTTGTTAAAACCAACGGAGATATTATTCAGGTAAAACTGATGAGTAAGGACCTTAGCGCCATTGAAGCCAAAGACTATGGTGCTGTTACGGTACCCCAATTGCCTCCTGCACTTACCGTTGTAGGTGGTACCCGATTTGGCAAATACAGAATAGAACTATCGGAATTGGTGAGCATTGCCAGGGTTGGCTAAAGCATTTCGCTCAACCTGAGGTCTGAGTTTTTATAGCGCTTTTCTTTAAAAAGCCCTTTATATAGCTTGTATAAAAGTGCCCCCAGGGAATAACTATCAGCTCAACCAGTATTGCAACCCTCCAGGATAGAAAAAGCTCCTCACCGGCAGGCTTACCACTCGTGTACAAAGGGTAATAAACACCCACTACCCAAATAAGTTTATATAAGAACTGAAGCACCATAAGCGGAAGCAGTTTATATGGATACCTAATGCCAAGCAACATGAGTAGGGCATAAGCAGCCCAAACACTGTATGTAACTCCATAGATCGGATCCCAGGTGCCTTCGGGCATAAGAATTTCCCTCCATGCCTGAAAACCAACACTTACGGCCGTAGCCAGGTAAATAAACTGCAGTAAATAGGTTCTGATTTTATTGAGTCTTTGAGAATACATGCTCTGTCGATGGTTGATGTCAGGATTCGTTGTTTTCAAACGTTTCGAGTTCCTGAAGATGATTAAGTACTTTGTTTAAAGAAAAATTGATAGATAAATCTGTAAGAAATGACTGTTTGGCGAGCTTTTGCCACATGACATCATTGCCCGGTTTGTCATACTTGTTTAGCAACCAATGGGCGAAAGGAAACCAGCTCACCAACAAGAACACATGAGCCCATACCGTGAGAGGACTCTTCTGCCAGGTGTTTACAAGAGCATTGGCAATATCCCATTCAAAAAGGGTGATAATCAACGACCAGAAATAGACTATACAACTGTAGAAAATTAGCCGATTGTGCCGAATTCTTTCCAGCTTTAGCCTTTCAATCTTCTTCTGATACTTTGCTATGGGCAAAGCCACATTTAGGCTATATATACCCTGGAGTTGTTTTATGTTGAGGTACGCAACCCAACCACTAAGCAGCCATAAAAGTACTGCACCCATAACAACCGCTATAACCTGTTTGTGACTCCATAAAACCATGGTTGACCACCCCAGCATTACCAGGTTATAGAACAAAAAGAGCCATGTATTCAACTTGGTTCGGTCGATTACCCGTTCGGCCTTTTGATGCTTTACTTCCTTAAAAATCCTTAGCACCAGGTCATCAGAATTCTGGGCTTTCCATGCACTATGCAATTTATCTTCTATCATAACCCTCTTTCTTCACGTTCAAATTGTTGCTTCAATACCTTCTTTATTCTAGAAATCTTTGTTGCCACATTAGTTTTACTAATACCCAATGCAGCAGCCATATCGTCATAAGTCTGTTCATCCAAATAGAGTAACATTAATGCCCGATCTAGCGGACGCAGGCGCCCAATGAACCTATAGAGAAGCTTGCGGACTTCCTCAGTCCGGTCCAGTTCTTCAGCTTCAATTAACTCTAATTCAACCTCTTCAATGGCTCTGTACATTTGCACCCGTTTGCTGTGTTTTCGGTAAAAGGAGATGGATACATTAAGAGCAATGGTATATACCCAGGTAGAGGGTTTATACTTTGGGTTATAGTTGGGCCACGATTTCCAAAGGTTATAGCTTACTTCCTGAATGAGGTCGTCTCTATCGTTCTCTGTGTTGGAGTAGGCGTTGGCCACTTTTATAACAATGCCTTTGTGCTGCTCCAAAAGTTGGAAAAACTGTTTTTCGCTATGGTTAAATGCTTTCACTAAAAAATACTCTATTGAAAGTGCCGATTAAACCAGGAAGAAACAATGCTCATGGCTTTTTTGCTGTGGCGTATACCTCCATGTGAAAGCCCTTCTAACACTACTGCCTCACCATTGCTAAATTCTGAAACAGCAACCGGGTAAGCCGAAGCCCGGAATACTTCGTCTTTACCTCCCGCTAAAACCAGCAGAGGTTGGTTTACAGCCCTTAAGCTCTCACGGTAATCATTGGGAGTCATGCTTTCAAATGCCCTGTAGGTATAATGACGAAAGGGGAACTGCTCCGGCAGATTAAAATATAGCACCGGCAAACTATCATACCGATGTTCTTGGAGCAGGTTCAGTATTTTTATTCCCAGAATCCTCCGGGAATGTGCTTTTAGCATTTGAGAACTATCGGGGGGGTCAGAAGATGGCACAGAAGTAGGGGAGTTTTCACCCAACAGAGGGGAAAATAAAACATAGCCGCCTACTTCGGGTACATTCTTCTTCATGGCATAGCGAAGAGCTATTCCACCGCCCATGGAATGTCCTGCCAGAATAATCTTGCGACTTGGTTTTTGCTTCATTAAAAAGGCCACTACATCGGCCAGGTCGTCCACGTACTGATCCACATAACTCACATCTCCTTTAATACCTTCGGAATTGCCATGGCCTCTAAAATCCAGGGCTATTACCTCAGCACCGGTGGCCTCACGCAACAGGCCTGCCGTTTTGTTGTACAGATAACCCGTAGAGAGAGCCGCATGGAGTAATAGAAAGGTGTAGTTACTTTCTGAGGTATAATGATAGGCCTGCAGCTTGTTTCCATCTCTCATGGTCATTTGAATCAGGTGATTGGCATATACCTGTTCAAAGCCAATGTCTTCCAACTCTTCTAAGGTTGGGGTAGAACTTTGAAAAGGAGAAAACTCCGGTGCTTCAGAGTGTATCAAACTAAGAGCCTGTTGAACAATGATATCCAAAGCCCCGGCCGTTTGAAGAGAGTCTCTCGCTTGTTGAGCATTGCCATTGCTCGCCAACATCAGCCAAGTGATACAGATCCCAATTAGCCCACGTGCTTTTGTTCTTCTTAACATTTTTCCTGAGTGATTTTTTTTCATAACCCTTTACTCAATTATTCGCAGCAAGGGCCTGAAAATCACACCGATAAGTATAAAACGAACAAGTCCGCTCAATCAACAATACCTAATTAACTCATAATCAACACTTAAAGTGAAGTGGGGTCGATGTCAAGGTCAGTCCTTTCTTAACATGGGTAAAGCCTTAAATCACGGGAGGTGCTCTATATATTAAGGCTTTATTCAGCCGCGTACACTTTCCATTCAGAGCCAGCAGTCGACCTCTCGGCCCATTCGCCATAGTTCAAATAATAGATTTCATTTAATGAGGGGTCTAACTTTACTAGCTCGTTCAAGCAAATACAGATAAAAGACCAATAACCCGTGGGCAAAAAAGAGATTCCGGATATCCGCTGCGCTACTTCCGGAATGACGTACTGATGGTGAGCTGGGCCACTCTTTGGTGATATGCAGTTCCTAAATGAATTATCCTACTTCTCGTACTCGATACTCATGATTTTCCAAACAAAATCACCCAATTTGGTCGTAACAATGGCTTCGTCACCTACTTGTTTACCAAGTAATGCTTTGGCCATGGGGGAGTCCATAGAGATATAATCTTTATTGCCAATAAGCTCTTCATAACCTACAATCCGGAAGCGATTATGAAGGCCTTTTGCTTCGTTTTTGATTTCTACCCAGGCGCCAAAATTTACTTTTCCTTCCTGGTTGGGGTGGTAGTTTATGACTTTAAAGTCATCGATACACTTCCTTAAATAACGAAGACGACTATCAATTTCTCTTAGCCGCTTTTTGTTGTAGTGGTAATCGGCATTTTCTGAACGGTCTCCCAGGCTGGCTGCCCACGACACCTTAGCGGTAACGTCCGGGCGTTCCACGCGCCACAAGTGATCATGTTCTTCCCTTAATTTTTGCATGCCTTCGGGAGTAATCATTTGCGAGCGATTGAGTTTGGGTAGCGTTGATTCAGGGATTTTTCGCCTCATGGTCAATGAGCAGGTTTTGACTTTTTAGCAAAATAAGCGAATGATCAGCAGTTTGTTGGTGCCAAATACATGAAAATAGGGCAATACGTTGCCTGAAACTTTCAGCAGATATTTGCAGAGTAATCGTGGACCACTCATAATCATCATTCCTTTGACATAAAACCTGACGTTATTGTACTGGCGTAGCGATAACTGATCTTATGTAAACCACTCCGTGGCTGCAAAACACTATAGTTGTTATATAATGGCCTGTGTTATGTTAAATCAGCTTTGGGATGGGGTCGGAATTAATGCTTTCAGGAAGGGAAGGAAAATTATACGCAACAGGAGGGGAGGTCTGGAACACTCTTTTGGCATTCTTGGATTGTGGAAGGATTTGAGCGAATGACAAATGTGTGTGGAAGAAAAGAGAGGGGAATGCGTTAGGGATAGAGGTAAAGTACCCCGCCTTCGTAATGGCACTGAGGATGGGCAGGCGTGTACTGCCGAAAGCCCGACTCGGAGGGGAACGTCCAAAGAAAAAAAGGTATAAAAAAAGGTCTGAGTTTAGTCACCCAGACCATCCTTATTAAAGTCAGAATGAAAACTACAATGTAATTTCCACTTCTGTTGCTAGATCAAGTCCGTCAGCAACAATGTCAAAGATCTCTGCATTGCTAGTTTCGCTAATTACGATTACTCCATCATTGTTCTTGATTGCAGCTGAAAGTTCATCTCTGGTAACTCCTGTAAACCATACAGCCGGATCAAAAGTAACCTCAGCCAATACACTGGCTCCTTCGCCAATAACAATTCTTCCTTCTTTCTCCACTTCAAAGGTTTCTCCTGAATTAAATTCAAAGCGGATTGGATGCGTTTCATCATTGGCATCCGTAAATGTTCCTTCAATTACAACTGAAGGATTATTGTTCTCATCTTGCAATTCCAGTTCCACTTCAACTTCAGCGTAAGTACCAATTGGAAAAACCAGGTCGCTCAAATCCGGAGTTGTAGCACCAGTTGCAAAATCAATATCTACGATCTGCTCAAGATCCACTTCAATAGAATCACCTTCATCCGTTTCTGCTTGGAATTGAATTTGTCTTAGTCTGATAGTACCAGAAGTGAATTGTAAGGTATTTGCTGCAATTCTCCCACCAGGGACGTTGATTGCTGAGCTATTACCCGTAAAACTCATGCTAACAGTAGCATTAGATGGTTCATCATCATCCCCGCAGGATACTAGTGTAAATGCAAGCATTAACATTGCTGCATACTTCGTTAATTGTTTCATTGTTTGTTTCATTTTAATTGTCCTTTTTGTTTAAAATTTAATTTGATGAAAGCTGCAGTCGTTTTGTGCCTTCTTCAGGGTCTTGATATTCCAGTGTGATTTGTGTTTGAGTATGCTCTGTTATTGTCCAGTTCTCATTTAGTAGAACGAGAGGCTCCTCTTCTGTATCGAATTCAATGGAAACTGATTTTGCGGTATCCGATAACTCAATATCCCATTCGCCTTCTACGACCTCAGCACCTTGAGATTGAAGTGTCATATCCTCATTGAATCGCAGGGTATAGCCAGAGAAAAGTGAAGTGTTCTCAACACTATCTGATTCATAGAAACTTACTTCCCAATCGGTCGATTTGAAAAGCATTCTTAGCTCTTCTTCAAAAATTTCTTCGAACTCTATAATGTCTTGCTCATCACATGAATTAGCCGCATTAGTTATGATGTTGGTCAGCTCTTCATTGGTAAAAGCTTCTAAGGTATTTCCGGTTGCATCAATCATCCTTACAGGATATTCAATGGTGGTGATCAAAACAGATGACGTAAAGGTGTTATATGCTTCTCGATCACTCGTTATTTCCCGGGAGTCTACATTTTCTGTGCGTGTATCAAATACCTGAATGGTGAACGGATAGATGAAATCAATACACTCATTGTCTGGATCACTTCCTCCTTCAATACAGCCATCTTGAATGGTTTCAAGCTCATCTTCATCATTCAAAGTAATTTCCGTATGATCGAACAAGATGACATTAAAAGGAAAAACCCAATCTACTTCTAATGCTCCAGCTCCCAGAGCCTCTACCTCAGTCAACGTCTGAAACACTTGTTCTTCATCTTCGAAAATTCCAGCGATTGGGAATATGACTGTTGTACAGCTTGATCGATCAATGATGTTGTCCGTAGAGCCATCTTTCGTGGCAACAGCTACAATTGATTGTGCTACCGGATCATTTGAAACGATCCCATCCATATCTATTTCTATTTCAGGTTCAATTTCATCCTGGCAGCTTGCCAAAGCCACTAGGCTGATACCTAAAATCAGGAGCTTTGCCAATATAGATAGTATATACTTCATTTCAATCAAAAAACAGAAAACCTAAAAAAATCCCTACCGACCGAAAATAATTTATTGAATTTACTTTCGAGTCTGAGTTGTGAAGCTTTAATTATAATAGGTTTGAGCACAATATCATATTGATGCTGATTCAGCACAGCGAGAAATGGATAAAAACGATAACGTATGTGAAGAGCGGGTTTTCAATCAGGTATTTTCGGATAATGCAAAGGACCTGTTTAATTTCCTGCATTTCAAATATCAAGATGAGGATGAAGCAAAGGACCTTGTGCAAGAGGTCTTTGGAAAGCTATGGGACAATTGCAAGAAGGTAACTATTGAAAAAGCAAGAGGATTTCTTTTTGTGTCAGCCAATAACTTGATGAAGAATATTTTATCAAAGAAAAATACTGCTCAAAAGCATCAGCCCTTTCTGAAAGTAGACGAGAGCAGCGTGGAGAATCCACAATATTTAATGGAGGAATCTGAATTTGAGCGCAAGTTGAATGATGCGCTCCAATCACTTCCGGAGGAACAGCGGGTGACCTTATTGCTGAAGCGGATAGAAGGCAAAAAACAAAAAGAGATTGCTGAAATGCTTGGTGTTTCAGAGAAGGCTATTGAGAAAAGACTTTATAAAGCAATGAGCACTTTGCGGGAGAAACTTGGAAACATTTTGTAATGAGCGGTAGGGAAATAATGGACATTTCGGTTTTTTGTAAAGAAGGAGCATGAAGAATGAAGAACTCATAAGGAAATGGCTCACAGATCAGCTTACAGAAGCAGAAGAAAAGCTTCTGAAGGATACCGATGAGTATGCCCAACTGGAAACAATATGGGCTAGCCTGAGTGTCGCAACTCCACCTGACTATTCTATTGAAGAGGAACTGGAGCGCTTCCATTCATCACATAACAAGCAAGCGAAAGTGGTTAAGGTGTCATGGCATCAGCGATGGATCGGAATTGCTGCCTCTGTAATTCTTATATCGATCATCGGATTTTTACTTCTTCGCCCTTCAATGGACACTGAGTCTGCCATGCTATCCGAAGGTTTGAAAGCTTATTATTTGCCAGACTCTTCCATAGTTACACTCAATAAAGGATCTGAGTTGGCTTATGAGACGGAAAAGTGGGCCACTTCACGTAAAGTGATGTTAGATGGAGAAGGATTTTTTCAAGTAAAAAAGGGTTCAACATTTGAAGTGGTGACCTCAAATGGTACAGTAAGCGTTTTGGGTACTTCATTTAATGTGAAACAACGTGGTGATTACTATGAAGTAATATGCTACGAGGGTAAGGTTGGGGTGGAAACTTCAAAACAATCACTAAAACTTATTGCTGGCGGTGGCTATCGCGAGGCTTCCCTTGGTGAAGAAAAATTTAATCTTAATGTTGACGATAAACCTGGTTACTTAATCGGTCAAAGTTCTTTCTTCAGGACTCCATATTATTCCGTATTGGAAGAGCTCGAAAATCAATATGACATTGTTGTTGAAACCAATGACATAGATCTAAACAAAACCTTCACAGGTAGCTTTCCAAACGATGACCTTGATGTAGCACTTGACGCTGTTACTATACCTTCCGGTTATCTTTATCAACAAAAGGATGATAAAGTACTAATCACTGGTGGGAAGGAATAATCTCAAAGTATGCTTATTTCTGCTTTTTGCTTTTTTCTTTTCAGCGAAAAGTGATGCTCAGGATGTTGGTAAAAAACCTCTGCGTGATGTTTTGGATCAACTGGAAGAACGGTTCTCTGTACGTTTTTCTTACATGGATCAGACCATTGATAGTATTCAGGTTCAGCCGCCTGGAACTGATCTTGACCTAGAATTATCTCTTGATAATCTGGAGGGCCAGGTAGCTCTTGATTTCATTACACTTGATGAGGGTTTTATTTCCATTCGAAGGCGGAAAGCGGTAATGAAAATTTGCGGGTATCTATTGGATAAAGACGATGGAAGTCCTGTTTCTGACGTACTCGTTTTCAATCAAAATACTTCTACCACCTCAGATCAAAATGGTTATTTCGAATTGGCAAATTCAGAAACTTCACCCAAACTACAAGTCAGTCACGTAAGTTATCAGGATCAGGCTTTAAGTTTTAATAACTCGTCAGAAGAATGCCCAACATTTTACCTCACCCCGTCCATTGAGCGGTTAGAGGAAGTTATCATCCAAAACTATATCACCAGGGGAATTGACAAGAGGGAAAATGGAGAAACGGTAGTGGACGTTCAAAACACCAACATGCTTCCGGGCTTGACTGAACCGGATATCTTTTTCACTTTACAAAATCTTCCGGGGATTCAAAGCATCAATGAAACAGTCACCGATATTAACATAAGAGGTGGATCTAATGATCAAAACCTGATTTTATGGGATGGGCTTAGGCTTTACCAAACGGGTCATTTTTTTGGGTTGATATCAGCGATCAACCCTCATATCATTGGAAAAACTACCCTTACCAAGAATGGTACACCTGCACGACTTGGAGAAGGGGTGTCCGGTACCATACAAGTAGAGACAAAAAAGAAAAGTGCGAGCGAGATCACAGCACATGCTGGCAGTAATCTGATCAATAGTGATTTGCTACTCGAGGTACCAACAGATAAGCTTCATTTACTTATCGCATCGAGGCAATCGGTTGGAGGTTTGTTTAATACACCTACATACGATCAATACTTTGATCGGGCATTTCGATTTTCTGATGTTATTATTAATGATCCAAACTCTCAAGTGATCAACTCAGATGAAAAATTCAGCTTTTATGATCTTTCATTCAATGCTAACTACAAACCTTCCTCTACTGCAGATATCAGGGGAGGTGTTCTGTTTCTGGACAATGGAATTAGCTATGAAGAAAGTGCTTTAGTGAGCAATAGAGTACAATCTAAAGTGAGCAATCTCGATCAGGGTACAATAGCTGGCTATCTTTCGTATAGTCAACGATGGTCAGATCGATTTAAAACCAGGTTTTATTCATCGATTATGAACTATAAACAAGAGTCAGTAAACTTTGACGTGCTGACTGGACAAGAACATATACTTGACAATGAAGTGCTGGAAACAACAATTAGAGCGCAAGGTTCTTACTTTCTAAAAGACACATGGGATGTAGAAGCCGGAGTTCAAATGGTGGAAACAGGGATTCGCAATTTCAGGAATATTAATCTACCCGCATTTCGTTCTTTAAGCAAAGAAGTACTTCGAACCACCAGCTTATATATGGAAAGTAATGCACACCTGCGAACACACACAACCATAGCTGCCGGAATCCGAGCCAATTACTTTGATAAGCTCGACAGGTATAGAATTGAGCCACGACTTGCTATAGTTACCAGACTTGGAGGACCTTTTTCTTTAGAAATTTTAGCGGAAACTAAAAGTCAAACCACTGCACAAGTTGTGGATTTTCAGACTGATTTTTTGGGTGTAGAGAATCGTAAATGGGAGTTAGTCAATGGTGAGAATATTCCCTTGCTGACCAGCGGTCAGGCTTCTGTGGGAGTAAATTATCAGAAGAAATGGCTATTGGTCTCCCTGGAGGGTTTTATGAAGGAAGTAAACGGTGTAGTAACCGCAAGTCAGGGGTTCCTGAATCAGTTCCAATTCGAGCGTACTTCGGGTAGTTATGTCTCTCGTGGAATGGAGTTATTGATCAATCCAAGTTTTGGGGATTTAGATAGCTGGATTACCTATTCATACCTAAACAGCGACTATACTTTTTCTGATCTTGTCCCACCGGAGTTTAGAAATAATTTCGATATTTCTCATGCCCTGTCAGTTGGGGTGACTTATCAGTTAAACAATCTTGAGCTTTCTTCCAGTGTGAATTACCGAAGTGGTGTGCCGTTTACAGAACCACAAGGAATTGATAACAATAATGATGAGATTGTTTTTGACTTTCCGAACGCAATGACGCTGGATTCTTATTTCCGAATGGATTTTTCGGCTAAGTATAAATTCGACATATCTGATAAATGGAGTGGTAACTGTGGGATTGCTGTTTGGAATCTGACCGACCGTGAAAACATTATTAACACTTTGTCGAGCATCACGGAGGATAGGGAATTGTCACAGGTAAATCAAAAAGCACTTGGTATTACCCCCAATGCGAGTGTTCGAATCTCATATAAGTTTTAAACGCTGTATAAAAGAAAAGGGCCCGAAGGCCCAAATCACCACCAAATATTTATGTAGTCCTAATTATTTGGAGTTAGATGTATCGCAAAAGGTCTTTATTAATCGTCATCACTTTCTTCCTCGTCCTCATCATCTTCATCTTCCTCTTCAGCCTCTAGTGCGACTTCAAGCTTTTCTACAATTTCTTGCATAAGGTCACTATTAGAATTTTCATTGATTCTGATCACGCCATCTTCATCAGCAACTAGCGAACTAAAATCGATAGACGAAAAGAGTACATCAAGGTCTAGCGTAACAAGTATCGCGTTTACTGTGCCTCCGTCTAAAACAAATCCGGCTTCATTTTCAATTTCAAGTTCAAATTCTTCTGCTGTAGAGAACTCAACAAAAGTTGGTTCCGTAGCACCTTCAGGAGTGAAGTTGAAATTTACTATAAGGGTTTTATCGCCTTCTAGTATGTTTTCAAATTCTACTTCCACTTCTTGGTAAACACCTGCAAGAAGCTCTGAAAGTCCAAAATCAGGATCGCTGGTTCCAGTAAGAAGATTGATAATGAAGTTGCCTTCAAATTCCACCTCTTCATTTTCATCTTCTCCATTTTCTTCTTCTTCCAAGTCTTCTTCAAGGGTTTCTAATTCTATTTCAGTAACACCGGCAAATACTTCAGTAAAAGTGTATCCGGTATTGGCCACACGTCCCCGAGTAGGGGCAGTAGTGCCTGTGACTGCTCTCATTTCAAAACTTGCCTGAGCGGTTGGGATATTTTCATCTTCTCCGCAGCTCTGAATCAATATGGCTGAAAAAGCGATTAGCGCAACTAAAATTATTCTTTTCATGATTTTCATATTTTGTGTTTAATCAGAAAACCGAAAAGTCAAGAAAATCCCTACCGGATATTTTAATCTTTTATACCAATAAAAGTTAAGGGTAGGAGAGTTGACCGAAAAAGTCCCTATTCATAAGGGACTATAGAAACACCGAACTCATAGCGGCCGATGCGAATGACATATGAAAATAGCCAATGATGCCGCCAAAACTTGATAGCAAAAGACCACTTTTGATGAAGAACCACAAAAGCCCAACCTCTGTGAAATAAGCAGCGAAAACACCTGTGTACCAATAGCTTATAATCTTTCATAATAGTAAAAATCAAAAGCCCCCTAAAAAGGGAGCTCTGAGATGGAAAACTCTAACCACATGAAGCGACAATAAAAGTCTAAGAACCCGAATGAATGGGAACACCGAAACCTCAAAGCTGTGCCGGAATGCCACACACCAAACCACCAAAGACCAAGAAACCGATAACGTAACAAATACTTGTACATAATAAAATAAGATAAAAGTGAAACCCCGGTAACCACACCAGGGAAAGCGGTTTGACCCGGAAGGTCTGAGGCAAATGCAAGGGGCAAGGCTGGTTTACGGTGTGATTGGTTTGAGCGGTGGCTAAATAAGCCTTGATTCTTTTACCCTTGTCATTTCCTGAAGAGCAACCGGAACTTTGCTTTTCTCTGTGGGGAATACCTAAGTATCAATATTATGTTAAGTAGAATTATCAATCAGAAAGGTGGGTGGGTTGCCAAAACACCGGGCCAGCGTCTGGCCATGCGGGTTGAAGGTTTGTTTTGGCTTGATTTTTTGAATACTTTTTTATCTAAGAAAAAAGTATTTGCCAGCCCGGCACGAGGGCAATGCGAACACAGATAAGAGAAAGACAACCTGTGAGCCATACTGCCATTAGCAAGGAGATTGTCACGTCACCAATCAGCCAACTGGCTGATTGGTTCCTCACAATGACGCTCTTTGGTGATGGACGCTGCGGACAGAGCGCGTTGGATAAAGCAAGTGTATTACAGGCAATTTTCTAACGCCTGAGAATCGCGTAGATGAATTAATCCTGTACGAATGATCATGTATCGTAAAATACAACGTCACAATTGCCTGGAATTCTCTTGCTGTTGAATGGCCAATATCCAGCCTTAGCTGGAAGTGGGTGGGCTGAAAGCAATTAATAGGCGCTTGGATCAGCGGAAGGTGTGCGATGGATCGTGCGCTGGCCGAAGCGGCTATTTAAAATAAAACTAATTATATAACATGGACACGAGATGAACTCGTTGAGCAATGACCCCAAGTACTGAGTTCCAAGAAACGAATAGTCACGGTCCAGCTTAGCTGGTTAATATAATATGAAATTATATAACAGAGAGTCGGGATTAGCTAAGCGTGAATTCCCTTAACATAAAACCTACAGTTATCTCACTAAAGTGTAGATAACGGTTTTATGTTAAATACTCGCTATGCTTGTATTACAGGAATTATTAGGGGTTTGTTATATAATTTACATTATGTTAAATAATAAATTCATTTATAAAGGGAGGCTCCTCAACCTCCCTTTATTCTGATTAGTTACCTCCTTCGAGTTTTTCTAATCTATCCAATATCTCATCACGCTTAGCGTCCATTCCTAACTGATCATAGATGGTGCTCAACGGTCTTAGTGAGTACACATCGTTCGGATCTGCAGCAACTGCCTTTTCGAACATTGGCATGGCTTCTTTGAATTTAGCCAGAGCCTTGTCTTTTAGCTCCTTATATTTCGCATCATCATCCATTGTGCTATTGGCCTCAGTCATAAAGGCCGCACCTTTATTATAGATTACTGAAGCGGCTACGTATAGAGCTTCTGCGTAGTTAGGGTCTAGCTCTAGCGCTTTTTTAGCGTTCTTCTCGGCATCATCCAGGTTATCGTTGTTCCATTGCAGGTAAGCCAACATGTAGTAGATATTTTTTTCAGCATTACCACCTTCGATAAGCTTCTTGAGGTTTTCAATGGCCTCGTCCATTTTCTTAGTCTGAATAAGTACATCTACCTCCCACTGTCTGTAAATATCATCTTCAGGGAAAGCCTTCTGAGCTGCTCTGATTGAAGCCAAGGCTTCATCGAACATCTCGTTCTCCATTTGGTGCTGAATAACCATGTTGTAGGCGTAGTTCTTATTCTCGTACTCCTCATCGTAAGCAATTACTTTCTTGTAGTACTCATAAGCCACATCATCGGCTTCTGCATTCTGTGCAGCATAACCTACGAAGAAATCTTTGGCAATTTCAGTTCTAATCATGGTGGCTACGCGCAGCAACTGGTAGGCTGTTTCGTAATCTTCCTCTTCCAGCGCTTTATTACCTCTATCTAGCAAGAAAGCTTCTAACTGGCCAAGGCCACCACCACCAAGGGTTTTGGTCGGATCCTGAGGGTTTACCACCGCTTCTTTCATCAGGTCTTCTTTCACTTTATCGCCACCCTTTTCTATAGCTTTTTGGTACCACTCATAGCTGGTTTTAGCCAACTCGGCATCGGTTTTCCCATCTTGTACATATTTCTCTTTATAAATATCGCCCAGCAATATGTATACATCCGCTTCTGCACCGGTTTCAGCATCTTGAGTAGCCTGAGTAGCCAGCTCAATAGCCGACTCCATTTCGCCCTTTCTAAAGGCTTTCTGAGCGTCTTTAAGTACTTTCTTTTGTGCAAACGCTCCCATTACCAGAAATGAAAGCGCAAATGTGAAAAACAGTTTTTTCATGAGTATTAGTCTAATTTTAGTTTCAATAATTATTCAGTAGTTTCTGAGGTGGTCTCTTCTCCGCCCTCATTGTTTTCATCGGTAAGCTCATTGTCAAGCTCCGCATCTTCTTCCATTTGTTCAATTTTTTCTACAGAAGAAATCTCATCGCCTTCCTGCAGTCTGATTAGTTTAACGCCCTGGGTAGCTCTACCCATTACACGCAAATCAGCTACAGAAATTCTAATGGTAATTCCCGATTTATTGATAATCATCAAGTCATCAGAGTCGATTACCTCTTTGATAGACACTAAGTTACCTGTTTTTTCAGTAATGTTAATGGTCTTTACGCCTTTACCACCTCGCTTGGTAATTCGGTAATCATCTATTGGAGAGCGCTTTCCGTAGCCTTTTTCAGAAACGACTAACAGATTAGCATCATCTCTAGAAACACATACCATGCCAATTACCTTATCATCGTCACCTTCAAGGGTTACTCCCCTCACTCCTGCAGCCGTACGACCCATGGCCCGTACATCGCTCTCGTGGAAGTGAACTACCTTGCCACTACGCTTACCAATAATGATGTGGTTATCGCCATTGGTAAGTTTTACTTCCAGCAGACGATCGCCTTCGTGGATAGTAATGGCATTGATTCCGTTGGTTCTCGGACGTGAATAAGCTTCAAGCGAAGTTTTCTTAATAGTACCAGACTCTGTACACATCACCACATAGTGGTTGTTTATGTAGTCTTCGTCTTTCAGGTCTTCGGCATTAATTACAGCCCGTATTTTATCACCGGGTTCAATATTGAGCAGGTTCTGAACGGGACGTCCTTTAGAAACCTTGCTTCCTTCCGGTAATTCCCATACTTTTTTCCAGAACACTTTACCAAACTCTGTGAAAATGAGCAGGTAATTGTGAGTCCATCCGGTGAATAGATACTCGGTAAAGTCATCGTCTTTGGTAGCGGCACCTCTGGCGCCCACACCTCCGCGGCCTTGTCTTCTATATTCTGATAATAGGGTACGCTTAATATATCCCTGATGCGAGATGGTGATAATCATCTCTTCGTTCGGGATCATATCTTCGGTGGTGAAGTCTTCGGCCGAATGGACTATGTCTGTTCTTCGCTCATCACCATAGCGATCGCGAAGTTCAATCAGCTCGTCTTTAATAATACCCATTCGAAGCTCCTCTTTCTCAAGAATCTCCTTCAAGCGGGCAATGAGCTCCATAATCTCTTCGTACTCTTTCTTAATCTTATCGCGTTCAAGGCCTGTCAAACGCTGAAGTCGCATTTCCAGAATAGCTTTGGCCTGAATCTCTGACAGACCAAACTTATCTATTAGCCCATTTTTGGCTATTTCCGGATCTCTGGACGAACGAATGAGATTGATCACTTCATCGAGGTTATCGAGTGCAATGAGGTATCCTTCCAAAATATGAGCACGCTTTTCAGCTTCGTTAAGCTCATACTGCGTTCTACGGATAACCACCTCGTGCCGGTGATCTACATAATTCTTGATGAGGTCTTTGAGGTTGAGGGTGTATGGTCGGCCTTTCACCAAAGCCACATTGTTCACCCCAAACGAAGATTGCAACTGGGTATACTTAAACAAATTGTTTAAGACCACGTTTCCAATTGCATCTTTTTTAAGCTCATACACAATGCGTAATCCACTCCGGTCAGACTCATCGCGAATATCGGAAATACCCTCAATCTTCTTTTCATTGACCAAAGCCGCAGTCTTTTCAATCATGCTGGCTTTATTGACCATGTAAGGAATTTCCGTAACGATAATTTGCTCTCTTCCACTCTTGGTGGTCTCAATGTCGGCCTTAGCTCGCAGCACAATTCTTCCTCTTCCGGTTTCGAAAGCCGACTTTACCCCGGTATAGCCATAAATGGTACCTCCCGTTGGGAAGTCGGGAGCGGTTATGTGCTCCATCAATTCGGCTATGGTAATGTCATTGTTTTCTATGTAGGCAATGGTACCGTTTACTACCTCCGTAAGGTTATGAGGTGCCATGTTGGTGGCCATACCCACTGCAATACCGGAAGAACCATTGACCAACAAGCAGGGCAATTTACCCGGCAATACGGTAGGCTCTTTGAGGGAGTCATCGAAGTTGAGCTGAAAATCGACCGTATCTTTGTTGATATCGGCCAGCATTTCTTCTGCAATGCGCTTTAGCCTGGCCTCGGTATAACGCATGGCCGCGGGCGAATCGCCATCGATGGAACCAAAGTTACCCTGCCCATCGACCAGCGGATAGCGCAACGACCACTCCTGGGCCATACGCACCATGGTATCGTATACTGAAGAGTCACCGTGTGGGTGATACTTACCCAACACCTCTCCTACAATTCTAGCTGATTTTTTATATGGTTTATTCCAGTTGACCCCAAGGTCGAGCATTCCGTAAAGTACCCTTCTGTGTACAGGTTTTAGTCCATCTCGAACATCTGGTAATGCCCTTGAGATAATCACCGACATGGAGTAGTCGATGTAGGCACCCCGCATCTCATCTTCTATGTTTATCGGGATGATTGTTTCCTTGTCTCCTTCTGCCATAAATTGGTTAAAAAGTCCGTTTGATTAAGGCGGCAAGATACCAAAAAATATCCGATCGACAGGGCAAAAACCAAGGGTTTAATTGCCTTTTCCGCTGCCTTTTTTCGACTTCTTTTGTTTGATGATTGGAAAGAATGAGCCTCCGGGTTTTCGCCTTACCCGGTTTTGACCGTAGCGTGGGTTTTGCTTTTTATAAAATGGCCTTCCCCGATACATTTTTCCGTTGAAAACATGCTCCATTTGCACCTGATTGGCCACGTACCGGTTGCGCGGATAGGTAGGGTATTTGAGCAAAAGCCCCAGGTCTATGCTAAACATGGTGAACTTGTGCGGCATACTGATGGCGTCATCGGCCAAGGTATAGGACCGCATTTCAAACGAAGGTCTTATGTAGCCTTTAAAGTATTTGGAAAAGGTGGTTTGAAACATGAGCCCCACATTGAAGAAGGGATCGTAAGTTACCTGTTCCTTATTTACCTGTGAAGCTTTTATCTTCCACACTCCGCCATACACATCGGCCAACATGGAAAAATCGCCCAGCGAGTAAAAGTTATAGCTTACAGAGCCAAAAAGCTTGGTGGTGGATAGTTTGGTTTCAGGAAGGCTGTAGCGCCTGAGTATTGGATCTACATCTTGCTCTGAAGAGGGATGCCTGAATTTCATTGCCCCAAAGCCAATACCTCCCCCTACTCGGATCAGGTCATCGTCCAGATAGCGCTTCTCTCCTGTTCGTTCAAAATGTCCTCTGTCTAATTTTTTTAGACTAAGAGAAACGCGCAACGTAAGCGGATTGTATCGGCCTGAGTTGCTGTATGCAAAGCTTGCCGTATCGGTGCGTACAATCTGACTGTCATCGTCTATATAATCAACGGTTGTGGTTTCCAAACGATTGAACCAGTTAGTATATCCTGTTGCGGGTAGATTGGTGCCGGTTTCTTCTCCAAGAGGCACCAGGTATAAAAGGTCATTTCTGGGGTTTCGGATTACTGAAATTCCCTCCAGCGGATTATGATAGGCAAAGTAGCCATAGCTCTTTTCAATCTGAAAATTGAATCGGTTGAGCATTTTGCGCACAGGGCTCACTAACTGACGTTCCAGAGCTTTTTGGCGCTCTTCCGGAGTCACTCCCTCTTCCAGCACAAAGCCTTGAATTTCGCTCTTCTTCTTTTTGTTCTTTTTCTTGAAAAGTTGCGCATGGCCGCTTACGGGAGCCAAAAGGCATAGGCATAGAAAAATGATTTGCCAGTGTTTAATCTTCAAGCGAATGGTATTTTCTTCTAATAAAGACAAACCTATTCAATTATTATGGAATGCGTAAAAAAAGACCACGAATTGAAGCGGTTTATGGTTTAAAAATGAAACGTACTGCCTGTATGGAATAAAGCGCCAATGGGTTCCAAGTAAGGACTGGACACAAAAAAAGACTGCCTTGGGGCAGTCTCTTTTCGTTTTTAGTATGTTAAGGTTGATTAAGGCTTTTCTACTAAATCGGCCATGAAAGCATCTACTTTGGCCTTAGCATCGCCACCTTGAGCGTAAGCTTTTTTAACAGCGTTATATTTTGAAGCACCTAAGCTATGTTTAGCCAATGTAGTTACTACACTAGTGGCAGCCTGTTGCTTTTCTTTAATTTCTTTGTTCACCAGGTTTAAGAATTGCTTTTCCCAATCTTTGGCCGGCTCGCCTTGTTTAGACCTCAACTCTTGAAATCGTTGGCCGGTCATACCCTCTTGTCTTGCAATAAGATCGTTCACCATTGGGCTAATTTTGTCAGTGATTGCTTTTTGAGCTAGAAGAATCACTGCATAATCTTTGTAATCCTGATCGGTCAATTCATCTTGTGCCATAGAGGCAACAGATACGAAGGCAAAGCAAACAGCGGCTAAAACAACTCTAGATAGTCTTTTCATGGTCTTTTTTGATTTTTAGTTTAAGAAAGGCTAGCAACCTCTCTCCCTCAGTTTAGTAGTTTAGTTATTTTTTACAGCGTCACAAGAAAGATGATTTGTTCAAAACATACAAGTGAAAGTTTTCCAAAATTGATTCGGAACGGATAATTTTGGCCGTTTTATTGGAAAAGGACAAATAAAATTAAAGATGAGAAAAGTTTACTACCTCTCTACCTGCAATACCTGTAAGCGCATTATGGATGGTTTCGATTTGTCAGGTTTTGAAACACAAGACATTAAAAACGAACCAATTACACCCGACCAGCTTAGTGAAATGAGAGCTCTTGCCGGAAGCTACGAAAGCCTTTTTAGTAAGGTGGCCAGAAAATACAGATTGCTTGGGCTTCATGAAAAAGAACTTTCTGAAGATGAAATGAAGCAGCATATCTTAAATGAGTACACTTTTCTGAAGCGTCCGGTGTTTCTGATTGATGGCGAAATATTTATAGGTAACAGTAAGAAAACCGTTGAAGCCATTGCCCAAAAACTGAACTGAGCCGATAAATACGCTGCTCACTGATGGTTTTTAAATACTGAGGGTGAAAGGGTGATTTGGAATTCCCCCTCTCCCTTTGCTATATTCATTCTAAGCATTTGCAAAACCACACTTACAATCGCTCCGGGTCATCAGAATGAATCACTTTTACGGTATGCCTCAATAACGGCCATTTCTCCATCAGCTCCGGGCCGACTGTTACCATGCTCCATCCCTATTATTCCATTAAATCCTTTGGCATGAATATGTTTGAACACATTGAGATAATTGATTTCTCCTGTAGTTGGCTCTCTCCTTCCCGGATTATCGCCTACCTGAAAGTATGCAATCTCCTCCCATGAGGCCTCTATGTTAGGAATGAGGTTGCCCTCGGTTATCTGCTGGTGGTATATATCGAACAGAATTTTACAGGAAGGACTATCTACGGCTTTACAAATCTCATAGGCTTGTGCCGCTTTGGTCAAAAATAAACCGGGGTGATCGCGCTTATTTAGAGGCTCCAGTACCATTACGAGTCCATGGGGTTCCAGAATTTCAGCGGCCCGCTTGAGGCTTTCTACCACATGGGCGGTCTGGTAACCCATGTCTTTTCTTAGGTCTACATGCCCGGGTACCACGGTCATCCACTTAGCATTTACACGCTTGGCTACCTCTACCGATTCTTGAATTTCTTTTAGAAAGAGCTCTCTGCCCTCGGCTTTTCCACCGGCCAGGTTAGGCTCAGTCCAAAAAATAGTATGGGCCACAAAAACACCCATTTGCATGTTATGCTTTTCCATTCGCGCTGCAATCTGCCGTTGCTGCTCTAAGGGGCGTTTTTTCATGTCGTTGTCTTCCAACGACCGAAAGCCATGTTCGGCCATAAAATCGAGTTCATTTAAAACGCCTCCCGGGGCCGAATGTCTGAACATACCAAAGTGAGGCGCGTAGTTTAGCTGAAAAGTCTCTGCCCTTGTCGAAGAACGGCTCCACTGGTGGGGGAAAACTGAAAGTGCACTGGCCAGAAGGCTGCTACCCAAAAATTTTCTACGGTCCATGAATGAATATTTTGGGGAAGATAAAGATTAAAGCCCTATTGCATCAACTAAACACGGCCTTAATTGAATTGATGGGTACTCTACAACTCGTTACTCATTAGATAATTGGGGTTACTTACTTAAGCCGCAAGAAGTATATTCCTGAACCTTGCCTCCATTTGTATCTACACAAAGGGCTGTTCAAAGACGCTGTGAGGACACAGCTTGTGAGTAGTATACTGGACAAGCTAAATGAGTAACCCTATTAGATAACTCCCTCTAAATGCCAAATAATGATTCCGTATACCACAAAGCGGAGTATTCTGAAGGAAGAATAAATCAGGTATTTTTTGAGCGGGTAGTCCATTGAGCCGGTGACCAGAGAAATCAGTGAGTATGGCAAGGGTGTAAGTGCAGCCACAATGATAAAACCACCTCCATATTGATCGTACCTCATTTGGTACTTTTTTAGTCGCTTATCGAACCAGCGATGAAAAAAATCTTTGGTGCTAATTACTTTTCCCACTGCAAAGTTTAGCCATCCGGCACCAATAGAAAGCAAGGCCATCACAATTACAATGATGGTATAAACCATTATGGGGTCGTCCTTAGACCAAATCATAAATAGCTCCGGAGGCAGAATACCTACCAATATTTCCGACACCACAAAAATGACAAGCATCAGCAGGTAATCGTCAGATACCCAATGCTCAATGGTATCATACTGGGTCTGAAAATAGTTTTTAAAGAGAATGAGCAGTACAACAAGTATAACCAGATAAAGAATGCCTTTTATCAGGTTTTTCGAGAAATAGTTGTAGAAGTCTTTCTTGCTGCTTTCCATCGGTTGAAGGCACCAAAATAAGACAAATCTTCTGCATTTTGGGGTGTATATAGGCTATTTAGTTTGCGCTGCTTTATACTCATCAATAATCTGCTTGAAGAACATGGGATTAGTGAATTTATCGATGATATGAACCTCCCCGTAATTTTTTAATTCTACTGAAAGTTCGTCTTTCAGCTGGCCACTGTATATGTATATCCAGGTTTTATATTCACTAAGTGTTTCTATTACTTCGGCAATAAACTCAGACCCCTTCATATCGGGCATCATTTGGTCAGAAATGAGTATGTCTATCTTGTGCTTTTTAACCTCTTCTATAGCATCCCGGCCATTCATTGCCTGGTGAATAACCAAATCATCGTAAAAGAATTCGAGAAAGTCTTTTAGGGTATCTCTAACCGAAAAATTATCGTCTACCAGCAGTAAATTAATCATGGCGTTCTATTTCAATTCTAACGGAAGTTCCTACACCGGTTTTCGACTCCACATTTATGCTGTGACCGAGAAGCTGTGTCAACTCCTTGGCAAGGTAAAAACCAACACCTGAAACTTCAGATTTTTCATTCAGTTCAATCTTGGGATTTCCAAGCTCGGTGAGTTCTTGTTTTGTCATTCCCTCACCATAATCTCTTACTTCAATGACCAACCGCTTTTCTACACTAGCCATATATATTTCGGGCTGTCTGTCGCTGTTCATGGAGTATTTGCGGGCATTACTCAGCAGAGTGCTCAACACATATTCCAGCGTGGTAATGTCTGTCTTGTATTTTCCCTTGGTTAGCGTAGGCCGTCTTACTTCCATCGAAAATCGATGACTGATACGATCGGCAATCTCATCAAAAGTATATACCCCTGTAGACTCTCCTCCCCGACTCATAAAGTAAACAAAGTCGTTGACCATTTCCTTGATGTCTTCTACCGCTTCGGAAGCCCCCTGAAGTATTTTAGACATCAGCTCGGGTGGCATTTGTCGGGCTCCCTGGCTGGCACGAAGCATTTCCATATTCATTTGCAGGGTAGCCACCGGTGTCTTAATCTCATGAGAAATGAGCGAAAGCATGGTCTGTTTGCTGCGATTGATCTGTTGCACCGAATCTTCCTTATCAATGGCTTTGATCTTTTGAACAAAGGTTCTGAACAGGGCCAGGTTGCAAAACACGATAATTAGCGAAACCAGGGCTACATTGAGGTAATAGGGTATTTCTCGAATACTCAAAAAGTTAATTACCTGAAAGAGGGTCCAAACCAACACCACCACAAGTGCGAAGAGCAGATAGCCTGAGGTTATTTCCTTTTCGGCTTTGGCCTTTATAATAATGTTTATGAAAACCGCCACATAAAATAGTACAAAGAAAAGGAAGTACTGCAGCAGACCGGTGAACACTATGGGCTCCAGAAACACCACGCAGCCCAGACTTATAGCCACTCCGGAGAGGAAGATATACTTGAGATACTTGTTGGTTTGTCTGGGATACAAATAAAATATGAACAATCCGCCAAAGAGTGCTGCTGTGTGTATGGTTCCATATTCCATGTGAATGGACCAATCGAAAGGCAACTGATTGATGAGGGTATGCAAAGGATACGGATCTGCTCCAAGCATTCGATACATAAGGCTTATGGAGAATAATGCGTAAAAGGGTATTTGCCACTCCAACTGCTGATAAGCAAAAGAAAAAGCCAGTAACACAAAGCCGGTGATAAAGAGGCCTCCGGCCAGAAACAAATTCACATCTTGTTGCAAATTTAGCTCATAACGCAAGTCGGCATAATTGCCTAACTCCAGTGCGTAAATCATTCCAGAGTTCACATGGTCATAATTGGCCACCTGAATGATAATTTCATAGGTTCCGGAAGCGGTAGGTGCCAATGAAAATACCTGCGGTTCTCTATAGGGCACATAGCTTTCTTTAGTTGCACCAACCCTACCACTCTCATAAACTAAGTCCCTGTTTATAAATAGTTTATAAGAGCTAAAAATATGCGGAATGTTCAACCCCAGTGGCTCCTTCTGGCCAGGGTTTATCCGCACCAATGTGCGGTAAGTGCCATAACCCGTTTTTGCAAAACCCAATTCTGCGTTGTCATACCAATCAGAAGGGACCTCCAGAACTACAGGTGTCAGCTTGTCCAGGCCATCTATCTCCAGAGTATTCCAATAAAACTCCCAATTTCCTTCCAGTCGTACGGGCTGCTCAAAAGTCTGGTCAGTCAAATCGAAAACCGATAGACTACCTGAGCTTTGCCCTAACATAGCGCAGTTTATTAGCCATAGACTTATAAGCAGTGATATTCGCATAAAAGCTGCTTAACGTACGATGATTATCTCTTCCTGGCGGCCATCAATGTAGCGGACTCCGCTGGCATCAAAGTATGCTTCTTCCTCCAGCATTATACGTATTTCCTTCCCCCACTCCTCAATGTAGGTGGCCGCATTCAGTTCGATGGAATAGGCCGTATTCAAATGCAGTGGATAGTCGCCCGTAACGGGTACCCCGCCCTGCGAGTCCCACATACCGAGTGTTGTGCCTGCAGCATGGCCGTGGTAACCAATAGGGTGTGTATATATGGAGGGCTTAATTCCCTCGGTAATGGCTTGTTCACGACTCATTTTGAGCACTTCGTTGCCCGTACGTCCTTCTTTAAAATGACCGGTAAATATGTCTTGTAGTCTATTTCCGTTTTTAAAAGCCTTCTTCAGGTAATCGGGAACATCGGTTTCTCCGGGTCTCAGTACATAAGCGTGCTGCTGCTGATCGGTATTCAACCTTAGGTAAGTGATACCGAAATCGCAGTGCAACAGATCGCCCGGCATAATGACGTTCTTTTCTGGTCGTTTGGAAAAGGTGCGCAGATGATCGAAACTCTCAGGGTCTGCCCGCTGCACATCAATAGTTGGATGAAACCAGGTTTCGAGCTTCAACTCTTTTACCTTTTCGCGCATCCACCACACCACATCTTCAGTAGTCGTTACTCCCGGAGTAATCACCTTGCTGGAAAATGCCTCCTTAATAATATTATGCGACAGCCTCACAATGTGCGGATATATGGCCATCTCTGCTTCTGTTCTGGTTTCGAGCCAGCCAATGGCCACCTTTTCGGCCGAAACAACACGAGAGGCCCAATTGCCTAAAGAAGCTTTTAGCTCTTCATAATCGGTGGCTACAATACCATCGGCCAAGCCAAAGTACTCCGACTTATTCACTCCAATCTTCTTAGGGTTTCTCTCCTTGACCAACTCCGCAAAGCGTGCCCATTGGTTAGGCTGTTGCTCCTTGTCCCAGGCACTTTTAAAAATAGACCCCACATCGTAGCGGGCTACAGCCAGGGTTTCAATGCCCTTTTCCGGCCCACGATCATAAAAAATAAGAATGGTTCTTCTTCGGGCAGCCAGCCATTCGGCAGGCAAAAGTGTTTTAATTACCGGGTCTTCGTTGTACTCGCGAGAAACTACCACCCACATGTCTATACCCTCTCGCCTCATGATTTCCGGCAGGTAGTTTTGAACTTTATCTTCCAGCAGGCGGTTAATGGTGGCTGCACGATCTTTCATGGATAAAATATGGCCGTAATCGTGCTGGGCATTCAGTGAAAAACTGAGCAGGGACAAAGAAATGAGGAGTGTTAGTTTGTTCATGCATTTAAGGTTTACTGCCTAAAACTATAATAAGTATGGGAAAGAAAAGTGCAGAAGGACAAACAAAGTTGAACATCTTCCGAAAAACACATCAATTTTTTGATCAGTATAAGCAATACGCTTTCCTAATCAAACACACTGTTCATTTAAATAAAGGACTTTACTTAACTCCCCTTGCCTGACTCTGACCAGCCATAAGGGAATCGCCTATGGGCATTTTTGCCCTGACTGTCGTTCAAACAGTTTTTTTAACGTTAATCAAAAACCCAAGTCACTTTTTCTCAATCTGTCGTTATTCGCCAAACAATTAAATACCAATGCAAGGACTAAAGCTCACCACACTACTTGTCTTTTTAACAACCGGCTATTTCAGCTTCAATAATAACCCACCTAAATCAGAGGATAACGGCCAGAACAATGAACCTCAAATTCTGCACCCCGGCACACTCTCCAACGATTTACCACAATGGAATAACTACTTTAATCGCAAACTGAGCATTGGCCTTTGCACCCAGCTCATAGATGGCAAATCTCGCATTATTCAATATCCCTATGCAGACAGTGCCTTCTCTCAGGGCAGTATCATTCCTTTCAAAGAACAGTTTGAGTATGCTTCTCCTTGGGTGAACCTGGAGGGAGATTATATGTTGCTTCAAGCTAATATTGGCCCCTTAGGCGAAGTAAGTCGCGACTTTGGTATTTGCGAATCAAGGTTGGTAAACGGCCAATGGACACAACCCAAACCTCTAAATCACATAAATAACATGCCGGGCAATGAAGGTTCTCCGGCTCTTGCCGAAAATGGAAATCTCTATTTCAATGCTCAGAATGGCAACAGAGGCTACGATATTTTTGTACTGAAAAAAGGGGCTACCAAACCCGTTGCGTTACCCGAAGCAATTAATTCTACTTACTACGAAGGAGACTTTTATATTGATAAAGATGAGAAGTTTATTGTGTTTTCTTCGGCCGATAGGCCCGATGGACAAGGCTCGACAGACTTGTATATTTCTTTTAACGAAAACGGCCGATGGACAAAAGCCGTTTCTTTAGGCAACCGCATTAACACAGCCGCAGAAGAGTTTAGTCCCTATGTTTCTATGGACAGGCGCTTTCTGGTGTTTACCAGCAATCGCAATTACCCCGATGGCCTCATTCCTTCCTATAATCACTTTATTGTAGAAATTGATCTGGACAGAATAAAGCAGCACTTTGGTGACTGACCCTCTCTATGACGGTATGTGTGGCAGCAAGCCATAAAAAAGTGTGGTGCATTGCAAACGTTTGATTGGGTGAATTAGATCCACTCAGCTTCATATCTTTTCTCAAATCTTGAGAATTGATTAGTTTACCCTACACAAACCGAAAACTATGACCCGATACCTGATTAGACCGCTTGCTCTGTTATTACTCCTTGTTTCGTCTCTTAGTGCGCAAACCGATTTACGGGTAGAACCTCCTTTTTGGTATACCCAAATGCAGAGCAACCAATTGCAGCTCATGATTCACGGGGCCAACATTGGCCGGTTTCAGGCTTCGGTAGATCATCCGGGAATAAAAATCACCAAACAGATTACAGGCGACTCACCCAACTATCGGTTTGTTTATCTCCAAATTGACCCTGACGTAAAACCCGGCGGTTTTAGCCTAAGCCTTAAAAACGGAGATCAAACCAAAACCATTACTTACAGCCTGAAAGAACGCGCCAAAAGCATCAACAGAAATCAGGGTTTTAGCAGTGAAGATGTAATATACCTGCTCATGCCCGACCGTTTTGCCAACGGTAACCCGGCCAATGACACGGTAGAAGGAATGCTGGAACCCGCCCGGAGAAACGACCCCAGCGGAAGGCACGGAGGAGACATTAAGGGCGTTCAAGATCATCTGGATTATATAAAGAATCTGGGCATGACGGCTGTTTGGCTTACCCCCGTTTTTGAAAACGATCAGACTCCCGAATACAAGGCTTACCATGGCTATGCCGCTACCGATATGTATAAAATAGACAGGCGTTTTGGCAGCAATGAGGAGTTTGTAGCCTTTGTAAAGGATTGCCACGATAAAGGACTTAAAGTGATCATGGATATGATTCACAACCACATTGGCGATCAGCATTGGTGGATGAAGGACCTACCCTTCAACGATTGGGTGCACGATCAGTCCGTCTATGGCAACACAAACTATCGTGGCACAGTAGCTTCCGATCCCTATGCCTCTCAGCACGACACTGACCGACTGGTAAAGGGCTGGTTTGTGAACGAAATGCCCGACCTGAACCAGCGCAACCAGCAATTAGCCGACTACCTTATTCAAAACACCTTATGGTGGATAGAATATTCAGGTATAGATGGTATTCGAATGGATACCTACCTCTACCCCTATCAGGACTATATGGCTCGCTGGGCCAAAGAGGTATTGGAGGCTTATCCTTCATTCAATATTGTTGGTGAATCATGGGTAGAAAGTGTAGCCCATGAATCATACTGGCAAAAAGATCGCGATGGTGAAAATGATGGGTATAACTCTCACCTGCCATCGGTTACGGACTTCCAGATTCATTTTGCAGTTCGTGATGCCTTTAACTCTCCCTTCGGATGGGAATCGGGCATCATGCGTCTCTATTACACCCTTTCGCAAGATCGGTTGTACTCCGACCCCATGCAAAATGTGATCTTCCTGGATAACCATGACATTAACCGCATTTACAGCACTCTTGGCGAAAACCTGAATAACCTTAAAATGGCCTACGCCTTCTTAATGACCACCCGAGGAATTCCGCAAGTCTATTACGGAACGGAATTGGCCTTTAAAGCAGGGCCTGGTTCTTGGGGAGATGGTGCCAAACGGGCCGATATGCCGGGCGGTTGGCCGGGAGACGCTCGCTCGGTTTTTACGGCCGAAGGGAGAACACCGGAAGAAAATGCCATGCATAGCTATGTGACCAAGCTAACCAACTGGAGAAAAACCAGCGATGCAGTTAAAAATGGCAAGCTGATACACTTTGTACCCGAAGAGAATGTGTATGTTTATTTTCGCTATACCAATCGCGAGCGCGTAATGGTTATTATGAATATGAACGATACGGAGGCCACCATTTCACGAAAAAAACACCTCGAAATGTTAAGGGGCTATACCTTTGGCCTGGATGTAATCACCGGCAAAAGCACCAATGTGGGACAAGATTTTAAAGTTCCGGCCAGAACAACCACAATACTTACTCTAAAATAAACCGTATTGGATTTTTCACAAGCCAAGCATAGTTGCGATGAATTCATCTACAATGCCCTCTTTAGAAGCATAGCCCCACTCTTGCGGAATTTTCTCTATGCCCGCTACAAGGATGTTGAAAAAGCTAATGATATGGTGCAGGAAGCCTTTCTTGCCTTATGGAAAAACTGCAGTAATGTGCTACCTGCCATGGCCAAAGCCTATGTCTTCAGAGTAGCACAAAACCAAATGCTTAAAAGCATTGATAAGGAGAAGACCAAAGACAAGCATATTCACTTTATTCAAAAAAGTACCAATTATGAAACTCCTCACTATCAACTGGAATTCAGTGAATTTGACCGAAAAGTGCAGGCGGCTATTGCCAGTTTACCGGAGGGCCAGCGCGAAGTGTTTCTGATGAACCGGATTGAAAAACTTACCTATACTGAAATAGCTGAACTACTGGAGGTGAGTGTAAAGGCGGTTGAAAAACGCATGCATAAGGCTCTCCAAAAACTAAGAGCAGACATTCATGAAAATATATAAACATTAGGTAGGGTAAAATCCATCTGGCCGGATGTAAGGGTAGAACAACACCAATGAGCGACAACCACCATAGCGAAGAAACCATCAATCGCTGGCTGCAAGGCAAGCTTTCGGAAGCCAAGCGTATAGCTTTTGAGCAATCGCCTGAGGGACAGGACTACCTGCAAATTTTGCAAGCCACCGACAAACTGGGCTTTCCTGACTACGATGTAGAGGCCGAACTACAAAAGCTACACGCGCTCAAAAAAGAGCAAGGACCCAGCGCTTTCTCGTTCTGGAAAATAGCCGTTGCGGCCCTACTTATTGTTGGTGTAAGCTTGGTATACTACCTCACCCAAACCGGGTATACCACTCACAACACCGGCTTTGGTGAGACCTTAGCCATTACATTGCCAGATGCCTCTGTGGTTACCTTAAATGCCAACAGTGAACTGCGATACAAAACCTCTGATTTTGCGGAAGATCGAAAACTGAAGCTCCGGGGAGAAGCTTTTTTTGAAGTAACCAGGGGGATAGATTTTGAAGTCCAAACCTCTGAAGGTAGCATAAAAGTGCTGGGCACCAGTTTCAATGTGAAACAACTTAGAAACGTGCTGGAAGTACAGGTATATTCAGGGCTAGTGGCTGTTGAAGGGAGTAGCACCCGACAGCAGCTTCAAAAAGGCGAAGGCTTGCGGTTAGAAAATGGTGTATTACACAAAAGCTGGACAAAACCGGTGGAAAACAAACCTTTATGGATTAGTGAGCACATGGTGGAATTAGAAGATGCTCCCCTTCAGGAAGCACTTGTGCAACTAGAAAATAGCTATGGCATAACCATCCGTTCTAATATTTCAACGGACTCGATTAGATTTACAGGAGCTTTCCCAACCGATGATGTAGAGAGTGCTCTGCGCATCGTCTTGTCGGCTGCAGAACTAGACTATACCTATGACCCGCAAAACAAAGTACTTACGATCAGCGGCCGTCAAAATCCTTAGTTTTTGGCTGTTCTCAACCTGTTGTGCTGCGGTCTTTGGGCAGGCAGAAAGTAGCTCTAATGAACAGCGGCCTTTAAAACAGGTGTTGGCCCAACTGGAAAGTACTTATGGTGTCTATTTTTCCTACAATCCGGCAGAAATTAAAGGATTAACAACTTCTTTACCGGACTCAACACTTTCTACGGAAAAGGCTCTCCGCCAATTGCTGCAGAATTTACCCTTAAGCTTTGAAAGGGTTAAGGATAAGTTTTATGTCATAAAAAAAGCAGACTCTCGATTTATAGAACTGCAGATTAAAGATGGTGAAACAGGAGTACCACTACCCTTTTCAACCGTTCGGCTAAAAGGAACCTCCAAAGGGCAAATAGCCAACAATGAAGGGGTTGCCCGTTTAATTATTCCGGCCGGAAAAGAACAGTGGCTAGAGGTATTTTTTCTGGGCTACCAAACCAAAAGCATTTGGTTAGATACCCTGTCTGCGGTAAGTAGCCTCAAACTCAACCTTTATCCGGAACCACTGGAATTGAATGACTATGAGATAAAAGAATACCTGAATCCGGGCATAGTAGCTGACCCCAAAGCCAATAGCTTTCGCATTTTACCACAAAAGATGGAAATTTTGCCCGGTCTTTCGGAGCGTGATGTGCTTCTTTCAGCACAAATTATTGCAGGCGTCAGCTCCAACGATGAGTCGGCCTCCGGCATCAATATAAGGGGTAGTTCCAGAGACAATACGTTGCTTTATTGGAACAATGTGCCCATTTATCATACTGCCCATTATTTTGGCAATATTTCTAGTTTCATTCCCTCTTCGGTGGGGGCACTCGATATCTACAAAAACTACATTCCGGTGCGCTACGGAGGAGCTTCTGCCGGCCTAATAGCCATACAACCCCGAAATTCTGTTGAGGACAAAATCAGCGGAGAAATAAGTACTAATATGACCCATGCCGATGGTTTCCTCAAGTTGCCTATGTTGGATAAAAAAGGCTCTCTGATGCTGGCCGCCAGACGTTCGTATAACGATGCCATACCCACCTGGACCTTCAACGCTTACGGCCGCAAGCTTTTTGAAAGCGAGACCAGAGATAGACAAGGGCTATTGCGTGTAGCCGACTTTAGCAACAATCTGAATTTTAGCGACTTAAACCTACAATGGAACTATGAAGCGTCCAGTCGATCGAACTTTAGTATTGGCTACATTTCGGCACATAGCCAGTTTGGCTATAAGGAAATGAATCCTCAGCAAAGGATCAACATTGAGCAGGCGCATGAGGTGAATAGCTACGGAGCCGATCTGGCCTGGAACCACCGGGTGGCCGATAGAACCTCCTTGGCTGTTAGCATGGCTTATTCCGACTATGCCATGGCCTACTCTTTCACCAACCTGCGTAACCCCTCCGATACCAGCGATGACGATACGGAAAGCAGAAGCAACACAGTTAAAAACTGGGAAGCCCGGGTGGCACTCACCCAAAGATTTGGAAAGGGTCATTTGCTTAGTTATGGCTATCAGTTCAATAATTTAGACATTGTCAACCTCATCAATACCCAAAACTTCTTTGAACAAAACAATGCTGAGCTAATCGACTCAAAGGCCAATGTGCACGCCTTTTTTAGCGATATGAATTTAACAATGAACCAAGACTTTGAGTTGGTGCTCAGTGGCCGACTCACCCTGCTCGAGTCGCTGCAAAAAACAGTTTTCAGTCCTCAAATTAAGCTCAATTACAATCTGGGCTCTCACCTGCTGTTCAAATCATCGTACGGTCTTTACCATCAGTATCTAAGTACGATCAAAGAATCTCAGTTCACCCTTTCTAATGCCGTGGAACAGCACTGGTTACTAGCTGATAGTGAAGAACTTGTACCTTTAGTAGAAAACCAACAGTTGAGCATAGGGTTGATCTACAATTATGCAGACTGGTTATGGGATGTGGACATTTACACAAAAGCTATCGATGGGCTATTGGCGCGTAATCTGGGCTTTGGGTTTACTCGCGAAGATGGCTTCAACCAGGGCAGCGAACGCATTTGGGGAGTAGACCTTACCCTGCGCAAACGCTGGAAATATTTTCGCACGTGGGTAAATTACAACTTTCAAGACTCTGAGGTTAGCTTCAGCAACCTTTTTCCCAATTCCTTTCCTTCAAGTCTGAATATTCGACATCAGGTTGGTTGGTCGGGCAGCTACAGCAAAGGAGCATGGGAATTTTCGCTGGGTTACACCTTTAAAACCGGGGCTCCTTATACCAGTATTGACAATGTGAGGCTTGATGACAGACGACCTCCGCCACCTCCGGGGCAGGGTAACCCGGGAGACAGACAATATAAACTGCGTTTTAGCGCACCTAATAGTATCAGACTGCCAAATTACCACCGGGTAGATGCTTCTATTTGGCACAGGTTTAAAGGACATAACTGGAAAGGTGAAGTAGGCCTTAGCTTCATCAACCTGTTGAATAGAACCAATACCTATGCTGTAAGCTATTTGGTAGATTTTAATAGGAATGGCGATGTAGATGTGCTTGAACGAACCAAATTCTTCTTACGCTTCACTCCTAATGTGAGTTTACGCATACTTTTTTAGCCCTACAGGGCTAAAAAAAGCGCCAATAAGTTCTGTAGATTCCAAACTTATTGGCGCCAAAGCCGGGTTGATCAGGAGGTCATTTGCCCCGTTGACCCATAAATAGTTTACCCTTCATTTTCACAATTATCACCTCCATGATGACCATAACGTTGACTCTCAATAAAGGAGCCATCGGCTGCAAAAAGCAGTGCTAGGGTTGGTTCATTTAATATCACCCCATACTCACCAGCCGCGTTGGTTCCGGCCCGCATTATAGTGGCATCAGGATAATTTGTGGCTATATAATCCAGCACGTTTTGGGGCAAACTCTCAGAATCTATAGCCGTCCACTCTCTACTGTGATGACTGCCGAGTTCTCTGGCCGCAATAAAATGACCATCGGCATCGAACAAGAGCGCAATAGCCGAATCCAGAACAACTCCATACTGCCCTTCCCTGTTTGTTCCGGCACGGACCAATTCGTTGTCTGGGTAGTGCTCGGCAATGTAGCGTAAAACAGCTGTCGGCAAAGAGTCGGTCGGTATGGCCTCCCAGTCTTCGTCATGTGCTCTGCGCTTTCTTCTTCGTTTTTTGTCTTGCGCACTTCTTTCTTCCACAAAATTGCCCTGCGCATCGAATATTACGAGTGGTCCCTCGGCCAGCTTCACATAATATTGGCCTTCGGCATCTGTTCCTGCCCTTTCTATCGCAAAATCGGCATAATTATCGGCCAGATAGAGGCTAATGGCTTCCGGCAGATCTTCAGTCGCTATGGCGGTAATCTCCGGTCTTCTTTTTCTTCTACCGGCTTCCTCTATGGTTTCAGTATGATTCCCGGCATTGTCAAAACGCAGGGCTGTCCTGTTTTGCAGCAATACCACATAACCACCATTTTCGTCTAGCCAGGCTTTGGTAATGGCTTCTGAAGGATAATTTTCGGAAACATAGTCGACAACAGCTGGGGGCAGGTCATCTGCAGCAAGCACCGTCCACTCTTCCATTTGACTACTGCCAAAGGCTGCAGAATCCAGTTCGGTAGTCTCAGCTTCGGCTGCTACTTCATTCAAAATGTCTGGGTTGGCATCTTCATTATCACAGGCTGTACACAGCCCTACCAATAGCACGAGTGCCGCTAACATCAGGTTTTTTAGGTTTTTCATTCCTTTGAAATTTAGTTGTACATGCATTTTTGAGTTCATTTCACTTGAACTTTGACCTTAAATACTGTTGGTAGCCATTTACCCCACCCCCATAGACAGAGAGTAATCTGTAATAGCTTACCAGTTATCGAAGAATCACTACCATTGATCGATTCTGCCTGAAAAATGCCTGTAAACGAGGCAGATTTGAAGAAAAACAATCGCATGGAAACCATACTTATCGTTGAACACAGCTACATGATGAGACTCTTCCTCATCAATTACCTGAGCAAGAATTTTGATGTGAATGCCGTAGAAACCCCTACTGAGGCATTAGAATATCTGGAAAAGAATTTGAGACCGGCAGCCATACTGTCCAACTTTCATTCGAATGCCAGCCGTGAGCGTGAAGGCTTTCAGCAAATGATAGCCACGCTGGAGCAAAACAACATTCCACTTATTGTATTGACCGATCAGGACAAGAGTGATCAACGCATTGAGGCCCTAAAACTTGGAGCCAAAGATACCATGAGTAAACCCTTTAATCCCGTAGAAATGCAGCTTAGACTTATGACAGCCATGGGCTTTAAGCAAAAAGATAAGATGAAACGAGTGGCTTAGATTCTGCCAATAACCGCTCGTTAACCAAACACTAATGCAACAACACCAAAAGCCACTATTCAAATTAAATTTTCACCAGAGCAAACAACAATGAAAAAACTATTGCCATTGATTACTTTGCTTCTCCTGGTACAAAGTTGCCTCGAAAAGCCAGTTGTTGAATTAGAAGAAACGGTTAACGAAACTACTAATTTCGACTTTGCCACTACCCAGGAGGTTGCCATAGATATAAGTTTGGCTGACGCCTCAGGGAACGCCTTTAGGGGCGTAAAATTCTCCATTTTTGAAGTTGACGGAGATACACTTGGTAAGCAGTTGTTTACTGCAGTTACCAATGCCAGCGGAGCTTTCAGCGACAATCTTAGCCTTCCGGCATATTATGAATCTGTTTATGTTCAATCTGCATTTGTAGGTATTCCAGGACAAATTCAGGTACCCATTCAAAACAACCTCATAGAAGTTGTTTATGCCGAAGGAGAACTTAAGTCGGCCATTATAGAGAAAGAGGAACAATCTCAGGGAGGCACTGCTGCCAACCAAAGCTATTCAGTAAACGGAATTACTTTCAGCTACATGGATAACTATAGCTTTTGGTGGGGTGTGCCCAAAAACCTGGAGAAGAAAAGAGATAAGATTAGTACCGATTTATTAGACATCATAAATTCTTCATTGCCTGAAGGACAACCCGTTCCCGATTATCATCCTACCTACCTGGCTGATGGCCGTAAAACTACTCTGGATATAGTAGAAACTGCCGATGTATGGCTAACCTTTGTACATGAGGGTGCAGGATGGAGAAATGCGATTGGTTTTTACACCTACCCTACGAGCAACCCTCCCAGTACACTAGACGATATTGATGTAATTAATGTGGCCTTCCCGAACCTGTCTTATTTTGGGTCGGGCGGTAAATTACGATCAGGCGATAAAATTAATCTCGGACGCTTTGAACCCGGCACTTCCATTGGGCTTGTACTTTTGGCTGACGGATGGAATGGCTGGAATTCTGAAAGCTATGATTATCTGGTATTTGCCGATAAAGACCTGAATCCTGAGAGCGATCCTGCGCTTAGACAACACAATGTGCTTCTTTGGGACGAAGAAAACGAGCTCTTTTTACTGGGCTTTGAAGATGTGAATCGGGAATACCTGTGGTGCGATCAGGATTTTAACGATGCCATTATGTTTGTAACTTCTAACCCTCCCACCGCTATTAGCACCACTAATGTGAGCCCGGTAGATAAGCCAGGCACATTAGACTCTGACGGTGACGGAATCAACGATGTGTTGGACGAATTCCCTAATGATGCCAATAAAGCTTACTCCAGCTATTACCCTTCATCTTCTACCTTTGGCAGTTTTGCCTTTGAAGACAATTGGCCAAACTATGGAGACTACGACTTTAACGACCTGGTGATTGACTATCAGTTCAAGCACATTCTGAATGCGGATAATAAGGTTGTAGAAATGGAGTCTAAGTTTAAGGTGAGAGCCATTGGAGCTGGTTACCGAAACGGCTTTGGTTTTGCCACCAAGCTGCTGCCTGGAGACGTTAGTTCCAGCACCGGACAGTTGATTAACAATGCCAACATAAAGCTGAATGGAAACGGCACTGAGCAAGGACAAGACAATGCGGTGTTTATAGTAACCAGCAGTGTACACGACCTCTTTTCTACTTCAGGGTTTGTAAATACTGAAGACGGAGCACAAGAGTTGGAACCTCAAGTTTTGACCATACAAACTCAGCTGACCAACCCAAAGGCTTATTCAGAGATTGGCACAGCTCCTTACAATCCATTTCTGATTATTGGACAAGACCGTGGACGTGAAGTACACCTGCCCGGCTATGAACCAACCAATCTGGTGAACTCAGAATACTTTGGAACCTTAGACGATAATTCCGATCCGGATGCCGGAGTCTATTACCGTTCCAAAACAGATTTGCCGTGGGCTATTCACCTGCCTGAAAGCTTCGATTATCCTACGGAGAAAATAGATATTAGAGAAGGCCACCTTCGGTTTAGAGACTGGGCCCAAAGCTATGGCTATAGCTATATGGACTGGTACAAAGAGCGAGATGGCTACAGAAACAGAAGAAAACTATTCAAAAAGTAAGTGTCGGTTTAGTTTGTGTTTTTTGGGGCTGCTCAGTTGAGCGGCCCTTTTTTATGCTATGCATCCTGGTTTGGGTCAAACAAGGTTCTCCACGCAGTGCCAGTATGTCTCAGCTTCATGGTATGCAACGGCTTCCCTGCCAATCGGACAGCCGAAGACAGCTACAAGAAGTGGTACCAGAGAAAGGTTTGACACAGCCCGAAATGGCGCTAGTGTAGTTCTCCCGAAAGGTCTAAAGCCAGCAATCTCATCTCAAAATGACCAATTGCACAGCACCGCCTCCAATCACCCTCATTTTTCATTTACCGACAGAGAAGGGCATTCATCTGCCATTACCGGTCAGTCATCTAATAAAACCGTCATGGCCTCAGGCTTAAATTATTTTTGATTAAACGAAAAACACAAAAACCGTGAACAAAAGAGCCACATTTATCGTCAAACGAATCTTCGATATCCTCTTTGCGGGAACGCTGATTCTACTTATTAGCCCCATCCTGATAATCGTGTCACTGGCCATCAGGCTCGACTCGAAAGGGCCCATTTTCTACTATTCATACCGGGTAGGTCGAAACTACAAGATCTTCAAGTTCTACAAGTTCCGTTCTATGAGAACTGATGCCGACCGATTGGTTGAGAAAATGAAGCACCTTAACCAGTACGGAGTTGCAGAAGACAACCAGTTGGAAGAGCGTGCCTTGAACAGACATGCTATTGCATGGCATGCCGATGACCCGATTGTAATTGCTGATGAAAAGTATAGCGAAAAGGATCGCTTTGAAGATCTCAAATCTCAAGACAACAGCAATTCATTCGTAAAATTTAAGAACGACCCACGCATTACTCGAATAGGTCGGTTTATCCGAAACACCAGCATCGATGAACTACCTCAGCTTTTCAACATTCTTAAGGGCGATATGTCGGTAGTAGGCAACAGACCTCTACCGCTTTATGAAGCAGAAAAACTTACCACTGACGAACGAGTGGGCAGATTCCTCGGTCCTGCTGGCCTTACCGGCTTATGGCAGGTAACCGAACGCGGCAAAGAAAATGTAGACCCGGAAAACCGAGTGAAGCTAGACATAGAGTACGCCATGAATTACAATTTATGGATGGATCTTAAAATATTAATAAAGACGCCCCTGGCGGCCTTCCAAACCGAAAATGTGTAATCATGCAATGGCTTCTCAAAAATCTAAAAAGACCCAATTCGGGCAGAGCTTATCTTCCATTTGTTGACGGAATACGATTTGTAGCCATACTGCCTGTTGTAATTCTCCATGCCAACGAACGATTTCTCAGGTACGTATATGGCGAACACAATCTGGAAGGTGCTACCGAACAAGTGAGTTACCTGATTAGCCGAGGAGCCATAGGTGTTATGATTTTCTTCGCCCTGAGCGGTTTTGTATTGGCCTTGCCTTTTGCCAAAGGTAGCAGCAATGGCCCTTTTAGTTATAAAAAATACTTTACCCGAAGGTTGGAGAGGCTCGAACCTCCCTACATCTTCTGGATGAGTTTGTTTGCCCTCGTACTCTTCCTTAAAAGCAATATCCCCTTTGAACAACTCGCTGGCCATTACTTCAGCAGTATTTTCTACGTGCACAATATAGTATATGCCGATTTTCCCATCATTAATCCTGTCGCCTGGTCGCTGGAAGTAGAAATACAATATTATCTACTCGCTCCATTTCTAGCCATCGGTTACTTCAGTATAAAAACGGTGGTTAAAAGACGCCTAATGCTGATTGGCTTCACAGCCCTGTTCATTGTAGCACAGCATCTTTTAGGCTGGCAGTTCCAACCCTTCAGAGCAAGCTTGTTGGGCCAATTACAACACTTTCTCATTGGCCTTTTTGCAGCCGACTTGTTTGTGCACTCCAAAAACTGGTTGGCAGCCAAGCACAGAGCTTATGATCTACTTGGGGTTATTTCCTTTGCCATTATGATGTTTACCTGGACAGACGATATGGAAAAAGCACTGCTCTTTTCGGTTGCCCTCTGTGGGTTCTTCCTTAGTACACTCAAAGGGCGCTCTATTCCACAAATTCTTTCTTTCAAGTGGATTCCTGTCATCGGTGGCATGTGCTATACCATCTATCTTACCCATTTACCCCTTTTGGAGTTGTTTTATTCATTCATCGCCAAAATCGGTTATTCAACGACATATTTCTTAGGTCTAACGATAAGCCTGAGCATTGCGCTCGCTATGGTCTTACTTAGTAGTATCATTTTTTACCGGGTCATTGAGCGGCCATTCATGAAGAAAGACGGAATGAGCCAGGTGATCGACAAAGTGAAATCACTCTTCGGTAAGAAAATGGCAAAAACAGAATAAGACCATGAAAAAGACACTTAGCATACTCGCCCTTCTTATCGGCCTTCAGTGGGTGGCCATGGCTCAGAGCCCCACCCAGCTCAAGGTAGAAAACCTTAGACCCGTAGAAGAACTTATTGCTGTGGCCATGCAACAGTCATCGGCTATCAAAGCTCTTGGAGTGGCTCAGCTACAGGCCGATCAGGAAATACAGATCAACAAAAAGAAGTGGTTGCAGCACATCACGGTGGCAGCAGGTGTCAATTATGGTAACGGCATTGTGGCCGATCAGCTTACGGGCGATCAAAGCGGTACAAGACTTACTTACCTGAGCCGTCAGAATGTAACCTACAACCTTGGTCTTAACATTAGACTACCCTTTACCGAGGTGAGCTCAAGAAAAAACGAAATCAAGCTTCAGGCGCTTGAAAAGGAAAAGCTGGATCATCTGAAGGGTAAAGAAGAAGAACTCATTAAAAAAGAAATCATAAAAATTTATTCTAACCTGAAGCACTTCATCAAGGCGGTTGAAATTCAGGTAGAAGTAGTACAATCGAACGAAATGGCCCTGGAAGTGGCTGAAGGCTACTTCAAAGCCGGTAAGCTTCCCCTTGAGCAGTACCGAATGGCCATGGAATCGCTTTACTCCTCAAAAATGGAGTTTGAAAAAGCCAAAAACGAAGCGTGGTTGGCTTACACTACCCTTAAGACTATTGTTGGAGAAGATATACTCAAGTAAGTCATGACCATTGTAGAAATCGTACGACTTATAGTAAGGTACTTCCACTTTATAGCCGGAACCGCCATACTCCTCGCCTTCCTGGTCTTCTACAGCACCAAAGACGGTAAGAAAGAGTACTCCACTCATACGCTCCTCAATACGGGACTCATATCAGGTTACAGTATCGAAAGCAATGCCAGCGGCAGAGTGGATTATGCCAAAACCAACAACGAGTTAGAAAACCTCATCAACCTGGCTACCTCTTACGAAACCAACAAGGAACTCTCGGCCCGACTAATGGCACACCTTCTGTTGGCCCGCAAAAAAGGAGTACTAAGACTTTTGCCAGAAAATTTAGATCACTTTGAGCAAACCCTGAAAAACCTGGAAATCAATATTACTGATCAGGATACAGAAATCTCAATTTATCAGAAACTGGTAAATATGAGAGAAGCCGATCAGTTCAACGAAGTATACCTGATTGCTAATTCCAAGAACGATTTCTTTGGCATTGAGCAATTGGAAAACCTGGTGGTGACCCGCGAAGGTAACAGCGACATGATTCGCATGGAATACACCTCAATAGATCCGTATATAAGCCAGAAAACACTCGAACTCCTCACCGGCATTTTCATGTCGAAGCAAAAAGGAATTAAAGAAGGCCAAAGCGATTCTGTAATTGGCTTCTTTGAGCAAGCTGTAAACAAATCTTCTGCAAAATTAAAAGGGGCTGAGGATGCTCTACTACAGTTTCGTGTAAACAACAAAATCATTAACTATTACGAGCAAACCCGCTTTATCTCGGGCAACAAAGAAGAACTAGACAAGCAGTACCAGGACGAGTTGAAAATACTAGCCGGAGCCAAATCGGCCCTTGCAAAAATTGAAATTGAAATCTCTGATCGCGATATACTTGCCAGCCTGCAAACCAAACTTGCCAATAATCGAGGCAACATTTCTAAGTACAGTGCCGAGCTTGCTTCACTTGAGCTAACCGCAGACACCGTACCTAATCAGGCCATGGTAATTCGCAAATCTGAGCTCAACCTGCAGATTGACTCGCTCAAAAGCCAAATGACCAATATTGCCAACGATTTGCTGTTTACCAGCCAAACTCCTGATGGGCTTGAAACTCGCGAAATGCTTACCCAGTGGCTCAACTTCACCATTATGAAAGAAGAGTCTGCCGCCAAGCTATCCGTAATGGAGGCACGCCAGCAGGAGTATGAAAGAATTTATGACCGCTTTGCCCCCTTAGGTTCTACCCTAAAGAGACTTGAGCGCGAAATTGATGTGGCCGAAAGAGAATATCTGGAAAACCTACATAGCTACAACCAGGCTCGACTGCACAAGTACAGCATGATGATGTCGAGCAATATTAAGGTAATAGATGCGCCTTACTACCCCATTAAGCCGCTAAAGTCTAAGCGAATGATGATGGTGATTCTGGCCTTCTTAGTAGGAGCCATTTTGCCTACAGCCATCATTATTGCCTCAGAGTTGATGGATAATTCTTTGAAGAAGCCGGAAACAGCCAAGGTGCAAACCGGATTGTATGTAGGCGGCATATTAGCTAAAAACACCAAAAAGCTTCAAAAGAGCATAGACATGGACTCGTTGGATCGATTGGCCCTTAACCTCTTTGTCCAGGAATTAAGAGCCAATGCACAAGGGGTAAAAGAACCAAAGACCGTAATTTTCTTTAGTACCGAAGCGGCAGAGGGTAAAAGCTACATTATTGAGCAATTAGAGAAGCACTTCCCCTATCTCAATTCGGGTGAAAATCCTGAGTTCATTTTCAAAGAACTTCCTTCTATTCTGCATAACCCATACTCGGAAGAAGAAGTAGCCAGTGGCAATGTGCATGTACTCGTAGCCCGTGCCAACAGAAGATGGATGGCCTCAGACAAACATGTATTGAAGATATACCGCAAGCTTGCCAATAAAAAACCCCTACTATTTATCAACGCAGTGACTGCCGAGGTAATGGAAGAAGTAATTGGCGAAATACCTAAGAAAAGAAGCTGGCTGAGAGCCAGAGTAAAACAAGTGTTAACCACAGGTTTTAAAACTAACTCCATATGAAAAAAGTGATCGTTTGTCATAGTTTTCCGGCTTGGGACACCCCCTATATTAAGTCTACCATTGAGTTGCTCAAGCAATTAAGCGCAGACCATCGTGTAATAATGATAGACTATCACTACACACTTAAGGATCTGTTTTTCAATAAATTTGCTCCTGTTAAACAAATTTTAGGTTTAAGCAGAAGAACACGTACTTTCACCACAAATCAGGGAGCCATTGAGGTAATCTCAACTCCCCCTATACTGCCCATCAACTGGATTAAGCACAAAGGTTTGTTTAAGGCAATGGCCCGGCTAAACGCCTGGGTCATTGGCAGGAGCATCAAAAAACAGCTACAGCGATCAGCAGTAGATTCTTATACTTTGGTGAACGCCTTTAATCCCGTCTATGGCTACTACTGCCGTTCATACTTCGCTCCGCTTAAAACAGTCTATTACTGCTACGATGAAATTGCCGCTACCGAATGGTCGGGAGTACATGGAGCAGCCTATGAAGAACGTTTTATGCCATTGGCCGATGAGGTGATTTGCACCAGTAGTGTATTAAAAAGAAACAAGTCAGAGCTGGCCAAACAGATTCAGTTTATACCCAACGGGGTAAATCTGGACCTCTTTCTAGCCCCACACAAAGAGAAAAGCAACGGCTCTACGATTGGCTACATCGGAGCCATTGATAGCCGGATTGACTTCGATCTGGTTGCACATTGCGCTCAGGCCCTGCCCGAGTTTGAATTTCAGTTCTACGGACCGGTGAAAACCACTTTGCCAAAACTACCGGCCAATGTGAAAATGCTGGGCGCAGTGGCTCAGGAACTATTGCCCGAAAAAGTTCAGGCCTTTGATGTTTGCCTCATTCCATTTGTAAAGAGTAAACTCACCGAAGCCATTTACCCACTCAAAATCAATGAATACCTGGCCATGGGAAAAGCCGTAGTTTGCACCGATTTCTCAGACCTTTCCGACTTTGAAAAAGTGGCCGAAATAGCCACTGACAAAGATGGTTTTGTAAAGGCCATTCGGAAAGCCCTGCGGTACAACACCAGACTAAAAACCCAAAAACGAATTGAGTTTGCCAAACAAAACTCCTGGGAACATAGAGCCCGGCAGTTTGCCGAAGCACTTTCCGCTTAACGCTCTTTTCGGTTATTCACCGAAGCATACCATCCATTGAACGAGTACAGACCAAATTGGCCTAAAGCCTTTGCACTTTTGTATTCATGGATAATCCACAAAACGTTTATACTCCAAAGGGTGCAGCCATTTTTGGCACTCCATTAGGATGGCTCATTATTCTAGCAATCCTGGGGCTTAGTTTTGTACTTATTCACTTTATAGGCCTCATTGGTGGCATGCTACTGCTAGGGCTACCCGTAGGCCTGGTGGTAGTTTCCTACATATGGAACCGACCCAAGATTGGCGTATGGGGAACACTCATTATGGCTTTCTTTTCGGCCGGAATTACCCGATATGTTCCCGGCCCCTGGGGACTCACGGTAGACATACTGCTTGCCCTTTCATGGCTAAGTATAATTCTCAATAAATCCATTAAACCCAACTGGAAACACGCCAAAAACCCGATTGTGGCCCTCACCAGCTTTTGGATGCTTTTTCTGGCTCTTGAAATCGTAAACCCCAGTGGCAACGGGCTCATTGCCTGGTTTTATGCCATGCGCGGAATTGGCTTTTATCAGGCACTTACGGTACCCCTGGTCTTTCTCTTTTTCAGAAAGCAGAAAGACATGGATCAATTCTTTAACGCCCTTATACTATTCTCTCTAATTGGTACGGTTTGGGGCTTTAAGCAGCAAATACTGGGTGTAGATGCAGCGGAACATCACTGGCTTTATGCCGAAAACCATCATGAAGAGCATGTATTGCATGGGGTATTGAGGGTCTTCTCCTTCTACTCTGATGCGGGGAGTTTTGGCTCATCGCAGGCCATGATGGCCCTTATGTGCGGTATTCTGTTCATGGGTCCCTACCCCACAGCCAAGAAAATAAAATACCTTGTTCTTGCCATTGTATTCTTGTTGGGCTTTGCCATTTCAGGAACCAGAGGGGCTTTGGCCGTGCCATTGGCCGGAGGTATTGCATACCTCATACTCATAAAGAATTTTAAAATACTTATAGCCGGCTTTAGTGCCATGATCATTGTGTTTGTCATACTCAAATACACCTTTCTTTTTCAGGGTGTTGAACAGGTAAGGCGAATGCGAACGGCATTAGATCCTAATAACAAGTCGCTTAGTGTACGGCTGGAAAACCAGAAAACCTTTGCCCGCTATCTGGCCACACGACCTTTTGGTGGAGGCATAGGCACAGCTGGTTTTTGGGGCGCACGATTTAACCCTGATTCTCTGATGGCCAATACGGCCACCGACAGTTGGTTTGTGAAAATCTGGGCAGAAACGGGGCCCATTGGCTTAATGGTTCACCTCGTTGTGTTGGGATTTATACTCGGCTATGGTGGTTTAAAGATTATGCGGATGCGCTGTCTCAAAAACCGCACACAAGCTTCTGCCTTATATGCCATGCTGGCAGGAGCCATTTTTGCGAGTTATGGCAACCAGGTACTCATTCAAATGCCCACCGGTATCATACTCAATTTTGCCATTCCGTTCATCTTCTTAATTGCTGAACGAGACACCAAAACCTGGCTCAAAGGCATTAAAAAGCCATCTAAACTCAGAGAGCTATTACAGTAATCTAACCTGGATTCGATTTAAGGAAGTAGTAAAATATCCCCTCTTAGGAGGTCACTGCGGAATTTTCCTCTGAAAACTTCACATACGCAAAGGAAAATATCCGCAATCACATTTAGGCCCTGTTGAGATACCGGAGAAAACAGCCCTTTTTGATAGTTTAAGGCCTGTTTTTCCGGCATGACGTTCTTTTCGTACATCGAACTCAGGTTAATCTAAGCACTCATTTCATTCATCGTTGATTTCCTGCCATTCACCTTATAATTCCGGAAGGGAGCTTTGGTGGAGGTAGATTTGAATAAACATCGAAACATGAAAACTCTAGCCCAAATCATCATCGCGTTTCCAGTAGCTTACCTGGTGGTAGCTAGCCTTTACCAACTCATTCTGGCCATTGCCAGCACATTTAAGACTGCAAGAGTGGTGGTTAAAGAAGAGGGCCTGAGCAAGTTTCTGATTCTGGTACCTGCTTATAAAGAAGATCAGGTAATTCAGCAGACTGTTAAATTGAACCTCCAACACAGATACGAGTATCCCAAAGAGCACTTCGATCTGGTAGTAATTGCCGATCAGTTGCAACCGGAAACTCATACGGCCCTGGAACAAATGGGCGCTAAGGTTCACGCAGTATCATTCGATAAAAGCACGAAAGTAAAGTCGCTGCAGAGCGCCATGAACCACTACAAAAACGGTTATGATGCCGTGGTAGTACTCGATGCGGACAATGTGATGGAAAGAGGCTTCTTATTCAAAGCCAATCGCCTGATGAAATCCGGTTTGAGAGCTGTTCAGGGATTGCGTAAAGCAGCCAACAGCAATACTTCTACTGCATTGATGGACGGCTTGTCTGAAACGGCCAACACGGCTATGCTATGCCAGGGAGCTAATAATTTAGGGCTTTCCTCTAAGCTATCCGGTTCGGCTATGGTATTCGACTATAGCTTGTTCGACACAGTAATAGCTCAGTGCAAGGCCATTGGCGGCTTTGATAAAGAAATGGAGCTTATCCTTACCAAAGGTGGTGAGTTTATCCATTACTCTGAGCAGATTTCGGTTTTAGACCAGAAAGTTTCATCTACTGAAGCCTTTACTCGTCAGAGAGGAAGATGGCTCGAGGCTCAGTACACCTATTTCAAGAGATCGATTAGGGAGAGCATGGTGCAACTGGCAAAGGGCAACTTCGACTTTTTCCATAAAGTTATGCAGTTGGCGCTACCCCCGCGTGCGGTAGCTCCCTTTGCCATCACTTTGTTTGCACTTACCGGACTGCTATTAAAAAGCCAGGTGCTTTTTGTAGCCAGCACCGGAGCACTGCTAGCCCTTATTATAGCTTACCTGTTGGTGCTTCCTACTCAAGCACTTCTCAGAGAGTCTTTTCGCATCGCGTTCAGCCTTCCCAAAATTGGCTGGGCAGCTTTCAAGGCTCTTTTACTTATGCAGAAATCCAAAAAGGAATTCATTCACACTGAACACCAAATTTTAGAACTATGATTTTTCAAGGAATGCCCTGGCCGGCCGTATTGCCAATTGCAATTCTAGCCATGATTTACGCCATTAACCTAGCTAAAAAACACGAGAAGACAGTTGTGAAAGACAAACTGGACGGTCTCAAAGACAAGAAAAACAACCATTAAGATGAAAGCACATTCCACCCTTCATATACTACTCATCTGCAAGACACTTCCCTGGCAGTTTAAAGGGGGTATTCAAACCCACACCTGGGAGCTGGCCAGAAGCCTTGCAAGCAAAGGACACCAGGTGTCTATTCTGAACGGTGGAAGCTTTCGGAAGAGAACCAAGGTTGCGGAAAAAGAAGGCATCCGGATTATTGAGGTGCCTTACTTTCCCGGCCGATACATAAAACCAATTTCGTTGATAGCCGAAGAGCTGTCATTCAACTGGTCGGTTCTTCATTGGGTTAGAAAAAACCACATGAAGTTCGATATCATTCACGCTCAGGGCCGAAGCGGCTACCTGCTAAGTTTCTATTCTAAGATTCATCATAGGCTCGTGAACACTGTACATGGCCTCATCGATATAGAAAACAAAGGCAAGAAGTGGTATCACATCAACCACCAGTTACACCATACCTTCACCCGAAGAATGGAAAAAAGGCTTTACAACAGCGCAGCTGGATTGGTAGCTGTTAGCGAGGCCTTAAAGCAAGAAATCTATGAACGCAGACCTACGGGAAAATCAATCAACGTGATTACCAATGGCGTGAGCAGTCAGTGGTCAGACTCCAAAAGCGATCTGGCCGGAGTGGCTAAGTTTCTCTTTGTGGGCAGACTACATCCTGTAAAAGGCATTAGCAAAATTGTGGAAGTGATGGACCAGGCCGCAGACCATGTGCAACTGGACATTATTGGCAATGGCAGCGAGTGTGTGCGCATAGAGCAAATTATTAAATCCAAGAAGTTAGAAAGTAGAGTCAGACTGCTCGGGGAGTACAGCAATGATAAAATTCATGAAGTACTCCCCTATTACACCGCGCTGATTTTACCTAGTCAATATGAAACACAGGGCATTGTATTGCTTGAGGCCAACTCGGAGTCTATACCCGTAATAGCCTCAGATCTGCCGGCCATTCGTGAAACCATAGAAAATGGAGAAAACGGCATACTCTGTCCTGATCATAACCCTAAAGCCTTTATTGAGGCCATGAATTATATGGCCGAAAACCGGGAGCTTGCCAAAGCCATGGGCATTAAAGGACGTACAAGGGTTAAAGCCCGCTTTACCTGGGAAAAAATTGCCGAAAGAACAGAAACCCTCTACCGAAGCATTGCCCAATGAAATCGTTAAAACAAGATTTGGGCAGAACTTTCTATTCCTTTGCAGGACAAATCTCCTTTCTGCTTAGCAACTTTATTCTGTTTCTCTACCTGGCCAAACGCTACGACCAGGCCTCTTTCGGCCACTGGGCTATATTCATTACCACAGTGTCCATACTAGATGGCTTAAGGCAAGGCTTTACCCAAAACGGACTGGCTCGGCTTATCATCCGGCAGCCCGACAATCGGGAGATTAAAAGTACAAGCCTCTTGCTCAACTATGCCATAGTAGCTCTCACCAGCCTTTTTCTGGTGGTTTTCTCTCTGTGGTCGGCTCCTGAGCTTAGTATACTGTATATCAATGGGTTTAAAGCCTTGTTGGTACTAGCTACCATACAATTTCTCAATTCAGTAAACCAGGCACAGCAAAAGTTTAAGAAGTACTTTATCACCAACTTCATCTACCTTATTTCCTTTATAGCGGTACTGTCTGCTCAGTTGATAGTAGCCGGACAACCCAGCCTCACCCGACTGATAGACATAATGTTTCTTTCGGTGTTGCCGGTAACCATACTAGCTGTTGTTCAAGGCGAGTTTAGGCTGGTAAGGCCACTAAAGAGTACGGCCATGGAGCTTATTCACTTCGGCAAATACTCCTCTGGTACTAATCTGCTCTCACTGCTTTTTCAGCGGGTAGACTTACTCATGATTAACTACTTTATGGATCCTACAGCCGTAGCAATTTTCCATTTTGCCAACAAAATAATAGGTTATGCCGAACTCCCCCTGCAGGCCATTTCACAAGTCATTTATCCTAAAATTGCAGCCAGTTATCTTCAGTCGGGAGGCATTCATCTTAAAAAAACCTACGGCAACTCTATTCTGTGGTTATTAGCCTTTATACTACCGACTACACTTATTGTGCTACTCTTTAATAAAACCATAATAACCATCATAGGATCAGAAAGTTATCTTTCAGCCTCGGGTATAATAATCATTCTGGCAACCGCTACACTATTTAAACCGTGGGGCCGCGTTTTTGGCCTTACGCTGGATGCCGTTGGTAAACCAAGAGTAAATTTTCTGATGCTGGTTTTTAGCCTGGCGGTCAACGTAGTAATGAATTGGTTGCTGATTCCTGCTTTTGGTGTACAGGGAGCAGCTACGGCCACCGCTTCCAGTGTTATCATAACCATCATTATAGGTCAGTTAAACATTAAAAAAACGCTTGCCATACACCCTATCAAAGAGTTTGTTGTGGCAGCCAAATCATTAACACATCTAAATGCTTTGAAGAAATGGAGCTAACCTTTGGTACATCGCAGATATTCACCAGCGAACGCATGAAAAGCAAACCCAAACTAGCCAGGCTGTTTAAATCGGTCTTTGGCTATACCAACGTGGGCAACTATGCGCGGTTTACCATTTTCAAGAAACTAATGAAACACATAGACCTGCCTCAAAATGCTAAAATACTAGATTTGGGTGCCGGCTATGGTGAGTATAGCTTTAGTCTGGCCAAAGCTCTTCCCAAGGCTAAAATTCATAGCCTCGATGTAGACAAGGAGCGCATTGCCACACTCAACGAAGCCATAAAAGCTAGTGGAACAAACAACATTACCACACATTGTACCTACACGGAACAATTGGAAGAAAGAGAGTTCGACTTCATATTTTCTATCGATGTTTTCGAGCATATCACTCCGAAAGAAATGCCTTTTAAAGCAGCTTATGACAGGCTAAAGCCCGGAGGCTACTTTATGGTGAAAATTCCTAATAAACACCAACGAACCCTATTGCCCGAGCGATACTTTGAAGAGCACCATGAGTGGCTCGAAGAAGAGCACGTTGGCCAAGTATATAATCTGGAAGACCTCTGGAAACGATTCATTGGTGAGGGTTTTCGTGTGGTACACGGCTCGTACTCTGACGGTTGGTTCTCACGCCTGGGTTGGGAAGCAGCCTATCTGGGCAAGAAAGCAGGCCTGCTCGGTCAGGTTTTGAGCTTGCCATTTGCTAAACTATGTATCAAAATAGATCGCCTGGTACACGGCAATTCCTGGGGAAATGCTATTCAGGTAATCGGAATAAAAGAACCATCATGTCAGCCTTAGTCTCTATAATCACCGTAAACTACAAGCAGGCGCAGGTAACCTGCGAACTGCTCGAATCCATTGGCAAATTGGCCTACAATGCGCTAGAAGTTATTGTGGTAGACAATGGTCAGTCGGGAGACGATACATCTTTATATCAATCGGTATTACCCAATGTGAGGGTCATCAACTCATCGGAAAATATTGGTTTTGCCGGAGGTAATAATTTGGGTATTCAAGCAGCAACAGGCGAGTTTCTATTTTTGGTGAACAACGATACGGAACTAGACAATGGCCTCATAGAATCTCTGCTAACCCATTTTGAAGACGATCATGTAGGGGCTGTCTCTCCTATTTTAAAATATTACGATCACCCCGACCAGATTCAGTTTGCGGGCTTCACAGAGATCAATCCTATTACCGGTCGCAATGAGCTGGTGAGAAAAGCTAAGTCGAGCTACCCCTACTGTACCCCATACTTCCATGGAGCGGCTGTTATGCTCCGAAGATCTGTGGTAGACCAATGCGGGCTTATGCCCGAAGAATTCTTTCTGTACTATGAAGAGTTGGAGTGGTCTCGAATTATACGTTCTCATGGTTTTGAGCTACTGGTTGACCCTACGGTGCATGTGCTACACAAAGAGTCGATAAGCACGGGTAAAAACAGTCCGTTAAAACTCTATTACCAAACCCGAAACAGGTTGCATTTTATGCGAAGAAACGGTTTTAAAAACTGGACGCTCTTCATGCTTTTCTTCATGTTTCTTTCTACCCCAAAGCAACTTGTCCGCTCGCTTCTCTCCAGAGAATGGGCTCACCTGAGCGCCTTTTCCAAAGCCTGGACCGATGGGCTATTGCACAAGCGCTTTGGTTTCAGACCGCTCTAAGCAACTCATCGAAGGATTCCGTTCATTCATCGAAATCTCCCCTCCCAATTCACTGAAATTGAGCTAATTCAAAGAAAAACCACGACCATGGAAATTCTTTTTTGGATCAGCATTTTCATCATCTTCTATGTCTTTATTGGCTATGGCATAGTAATTAGTGTACTGGCCAAGTTTAAAGCAAGCGACACACCGGTTGCTTTGGAAGATGAAGACCTTCCGCATGTTACCTTATTGGTTGCAGCTTATAACGAAGAAGATATTATTGATGAAAAGATCAGCAACTGTCTGGCACTAGACTACCCCAAGGAGAAGTTACACATTGCCATGGTTACAGATGGTTCTACAGACAATACCAATCACTTAATTGAACAACACCCTTCTATTACCCTGCATTATACACCACAACGAGCCGGCAAAATTGCAGCTGTTAATCGTGTAATGCCTACAATTGACACCCCTATTACCATTTTCTCTGACGCCAACGTGATGATTAATGCACAAGGACTAAGGGAATTGGTAAAGCATTTCCAGAACAACAGGGTAGCGGCTGTTTCAGGAGAAAAAACAGTACTGAGCCAAAAAGCCGATGGGGCAAGTAGCTCCGGTGAAGGTTTCTATTGGAAATATGAGTCTTACCTAAAAAAGAAGGATGCTGAATGGAATTCGCTGGTTGGTTCGGCCGGAGAGTTATTTGCCATTAGAACGCACCTCTACGAACCTATAGATACCAATACGTTGATCGAAGATTTTGTACTTACCATGACTTTGGCTGCTAAAGGATATAAGGTTGCCTATGAACCAAAAGCACTGGCCCTGGAAACGGGCTCGGCCAATATGGAAGAAGAAACAAAAAGGAAAGTAAGGATTTCTGCCGGTGGCATTCAGGCGGTCATCAAACTACTGCCACTACTTAATCTGATGAGATACGGAAAGTTGAGCTTTCAGTACATATCGCACCGGGTTTTGCGTTGGACACTCATGCCTTTGGCCCTATTGGGAGCTACCCTGGCTGTACCTTTTTTGGCCATTGCCAATAGCATCTACCTAATTCCGGCCATTGCCTGTTTGCTGATTTATGCACTGGCGGCCATGGGCTATCTCATGCGAAATAACCCCACGCGTATCAAAGCCCTGTATATTCCCTACTATTTTCTCTACATGCACTACTGTGTGGTGCTGGGCTGGAAAAAATATTTTACCGGACAGCAAAAAGTAACCTGGGAGAAGGCCAAAAGAGCCAACCTGCCTTTACAACAGGTTGAGTCTCTTAATTAAAGCTTCTTTGTTAGAGCGTGAAATAGGAATCACCTTATTGTCGATTAGCAAATTAGACTCTTCAATGTCTATTATTTTGCTGAGGTTAATGACATAGGAACGGTGCACTTTGGCAAAGTTATGCGGAGTTAGACGGTCTTCTACCCGCTTCATTGTGGTGTGTACAATGTGCCCCTTCTCTTTGGTCTTAAACAAGGCATAGTCGCCCTTAGCCTCTACATAAAGAATATCGTCAATCTTTACCTTAATGAGTTTAGAGTCCACTTTCAGGTATATACTATCTTGAATTACCTTAGACATAGTGGAAGCAGATTCGGCCTTTTTTAACCGATCGAAAGCGGCCATGGCCACTTCAATAGCGGCATTGATGTCTTTTACACCATAGGGTTTAACTAAATAGCCGAAGGGACCTTTTTCTTTAGCCCTGGTAATGGTTTCATTGTCTGCAAAAGCGGTGGTAAAGATGAAAGGGATTTCGAAGTTCTGATTCAGCAGCTCTGCCAACTGCACACCGTCTATATCGCCTCCAATCTGAATATCGAGCAAGGCCAGGTCGGGCACAGTCTCATTGCATATAGCAATGGCGGTCTCTGCGCTTTCTGCAACTCCAAGAACTTCATGATTAAGTACGGCTATAATATCCTGAACGCTCTCCGCGATCATGGGATCGTCTTCTACAATTAGAATTTTCAACTGACTCATTAACTTTTTTTGAACAATTTAATAATTCAGATGAGCAAATTCATGAATTCACCTAAGATAAAGGTAATTCAACTGTAAATTCTGAGCCCTTATTCTCTTCGCTATCCACGGTAATGGTTCCTCCGTGCAGCTCAGTGAACTCTTTTACAATGGATAAGCCCAGGCCGGTACCTTGAATATTTTTAACATTGGTAGCTCTGTAAAAAGAACCGAATAGTCCTTTTAGATCTTTTTGTGGAATGCCTATGCCGTAGTCTTTTATTGAAACCTTTACGCTCTTAAGCTCATTAAAAGCCACCTGAACCTCAGGAGCCTCACTATTTGGAGAGTACTTAAGGGCATTGGAAAGCAGATTAGAAAACACATGTTCCATCAGTGAGGAGTCTATAGATACCTCTCTTGGCACACCTACTACTTCCATCTTAATCTTTCTTCCTTTACTGTCGGTTTCGGAATGCTTATTCACCAGGCGCTCAACAAATTGCACCAGGTCGGTAGACGATTTCTTCATATTAATGCGGCCTGCCTCAATTTTGCCCAGCATAAGAATGTCGTTCATTAGAGAGGTAACCCTGTTCAAATCGCCATCTATACGATCGAGAAATTTCTTGTATCGAGGGAAATCGTCAGGGTGCTGGCCTTCTAACTGAAAGCTGATCAGGTCTGCATTCTGTTTTATGGTAGTAAGGGGTGTTCTAAACTCGTGGGAGGTCATGGATACAAATCTGGACTTTAGTTCATTGAGCTCACGCTCTTTTTCCAGCGCTTTTTGCATCTCTTCCTGCACCTGCTTTTGTATGGTTATATCACTCAGGAAGGCCGTAAAGGTAAAGTAGCCTTTATTTTCAACCGGAATAATAGCCATAGCCACCGGAAACTCCTCTCCATTTTTTCTGAGAGCAGTAATCTCAATTTTCTGATTTAAAACCGGACCTTCTCCCGTTTTAAAGAAATGCTGCATGCCCCGCTTGTGCGCCTCTCGGTGTATTGGAGGAATAATAGTTTCCAAAAGGGTTTTTCCTAAAGCCTCATCGGCCGAAAAACCAAAGATAGACTCTGCCTGCCTGTTCCATTCGGTAATAACTCCTTCTCTATCTATAGTAATTACCGCATCAATGGCGTTGTGTAATATTTTTCTGAGCTTTTGTTCGCTCTCAATAAGTTCTTTTTCTGCCTTTTCCTGCTTCTTCTTGGCAATGGCATTCTTTAGTCGGTTAGAAGCCAGGTTAGCAATGGTGGTTAGGGTATGCAAATGCTCCTGATTGAAGAAGTTACGCTGCCGGTGCTCGGAATCAATAACTCCAATTACCTCTCCATCGGCAATAATAGGTACCGTAATTTCCGAGAAGCGCACCGCATCGTCTACAATGTAGCGACCGTCTTTGCTGGTATCGTTCACAATCTCTGCGATTCCCGTTTGAGCAACAGCACCTACAATTCCTTCACCAATTTCTATGGATATGGGGTCTAGAACTTTTCTGGTTTTGGATTGCTTGGCGCCATAAGCGGCCACCTGATCCAGTTTACCCGATTCATCATTTTTCAAGTAAATGACACAATCTTCATAACCGAATTTCTCAATCACATTCTCTGCGATCTCCCAGGAAATCTCCTGAATGGAGTCATCTGATAACAAGCTGGTTACAAACCCATTAATAGCACTCAGGTGCTTTTGATTACGCTCTAATTCTTTATTCTTTCTGGCCAAAGCGCGTTGCTCTGCCTCTAGTTTTTCCTGATTTTCAATGAGCGTGAGCGTATATCCCATCCACTTAGAAAAAAGCTCAACAAACTCAAGATCGTAGGTATCGAACTCTTCTTTGCGGGCCTTGGTAGAGGTAAAATTGATAGTCCCTCTTTTTTCTCCGTTTACCCGATAGGCAATACCAATGTAAGACTCTACACCAAAAAGTTCGTGGCAGGGATGATCGTAGTACTTAGACTCGCTCACATCTTTCATAAAGAGGATGTCATCTTTTTTGATGACTATATCGCAGAAAGTATCGCCCAGCTTAAACTTATCGCCAATGTTGAGCCCGGTATCGTCTGTGTTGGAGTAAAACTGTTTAATCTCATAAGAGGCGCCATTTATTTCACTAATTATGGCAAGGTCTAGGCCCAGGTACTCGGTGGCTATTTTAAGTCCCTGATCGATTTGCGAAACGGAAGAAAGGCTCAGGTTTGACGTTACCGAGTTAATGGCCTCCAGTCCGTTTTTGTACTTGCTTAGTTTCGCTTTGGTTTCTTTAAGTTCCTCTTCGGCCAGCTTACGATTGGTAATATCCATGTGAATACCAATGGATCCGCGAATGGAACCATCTACATTGTAAATGGGAGCTCCGCTAATCATTGCCCACCTGTATGAGCCATCTTTGTGCTTTAGCGGTATCTCATAGACACTGGCACTACCTTTGGATCGCTTATGCTGTTGAGAGGCTATAATCTTTCGTGCCTCTTCGTCTACCAGAAACTCCGTAGCCACTTTGCCTATCAATTCTTCAGGAGTATAACCTGTTATTTCTGTCATTACCGGATTGGCAAAAACAATTTTCTGGTTCAGGTCAACTTCCATGAGGCCATACTGAAGATTCTGTATTATGCCCCTATATTTTTCTTCCGATTGCTTAAGAGCCAATCGGTTATAATAACTCTCCGTGATATCGCGCCCCACTCCCAGAAAACCCATAATCTGAAAGGCGTTTTCCAACAACTGCACATTGAGCCCAATCCAAAACTGTTCTCCGTTTTTAGTAATAATGGGCAGTTCCTTATAAGTAGATTTTTCGCGGGTGCCGGCCTGCTTGCGGTAGAATTGCTGAGCCTCTTCGCGGTATTCGGGATGAATAAGCTCCAGGTATGATTTACCAATTATTTCATTGCGCTCGTAGCCTGTTACTTTTAAGGTCTTGGGGTTAACATAAGTAAAGTCTCCGGCCGCATCGGTCTCATATATAATCTCATTGGCTGCTTCTACAATGAGTTTGTATTTTTCACCATCTTGGGGGCCTTGGCTCATGGGGTTTTCCTCAATCAAAAATTGTAGTGTGTAGGACTGATCGGAAATTAAAACGCGATAATCGATATCGCAACCAAAAACCTTTAAACTTGCTATACGCTCCTGCTGGCCGTTAGTCAAAAAACCGGACACCAGTTTGGCTCGTTCAGAGGCCTTTTTTCGTTCAAAAAAACCGTAAAGCTCTTTTGAAACAAGGGAAGCTTTGAGAATTTCCCCCTTTTATTTATGGTTATACTAGGTTTCATGAGGTTAAATGCTCTGTAAGCAACAACTATTTCATGAATTTTCCGGAGCTCATTCGATGAGTCGACATCAACCATCGATGAATGACAATATTCTTCGATCAGTTGAATATTCTTATCTTCCCCTTTCAACCAAATGATCTTATGAAATCAATTATTACGCTATTTCTATGTTTGCTGATTATGGCTCCCTTACAGGCCTTTCAGGTAAGATCTCTGAACCCTGAGACCTGGCCGGAATCTGACAATGACACCACCTACTACACTGTGAAAGGTGAAAGGCACGGAGTGAGTTTTTTCAGACAACACCGCCACCCCGAGGTGCAGTATGAACCGCTCAAACAGCTCGACTTTGAGAGTTATCATACGGTAGATGTGATGTACTACTGGTACAAGCTGTGGGCAGAAAAGTATCCGGACATTGTAGACCTCTACGAGGGGGGCAAAAGTTTTGAGGGCCGCCCGATTCTGCAAATGACCATTACCAACAAAAAAACCGGCAAAGACACCGATAAACCGGCAGCCTTTTTTGAAGGCGGACGGCATAGCGGTGAGATTACCAGCAGCGAGTCCATTCTCTGGCTCACCCGGCACCTTCTGGAAAATTACGGGGTGGATGAGGCCATTACCCACCTTATTGACACCAAAGCCATTTACCTGAGACCACAAAACAACCCCGATGGCAGCAACCTCTACTTGCATACGGCTCAAAGAAACCGAAGCAGCGTAAGGCCGCATGATAATGACCGGGATGGCTTGTTAGATGAAGACGATGAAGAAGACCTGGACGGTGATGGTATCATTTATCAAATTAGGGTAAAAGCCAAAGAAGGCGAAGAGGGTACACATATAATTGACCCCAGAGATCCTAAGGGCCGTTTGATGAAGCGGGTACAAGAAGGTGGAGACTACTTTGTTTATTCGGAAGGCATTGATAATGATGGAGATGGTCGGTTCAATGAAGATGGAATAGGTGGATTGGATTTGCACAGAAACTACCCGGAAAACTGGAGACCTGATGTGGGTGGAGATGCCACAGGAAGAGGGTATACTCAGTATGGAGCCGGGGCCTACCCTACTTCAGAACCTGAGTCTCGTTACACCGTGCTTTGGGCCCTTTCACACCCCAATATTTCCGTAGTGAATTCTATGGACACCCGCGTACCTATGCACCTGAGACCCCCCAGTACTTCGAAAAGCGAAGAACGCATGTATCCTGAAGATCTGGAACTCTATAAAAAGTACGACAGCCTTGGCCTTACCATTACCAATTACCCCTGGGCAGGCGATGTGTACGAAACCTACGCCACCCGCTACAAAGTGAATCGCACTACCGGAGACCCTCTAAAACCCAGCCCACTGTTTGGCCATGGCCCAGACTTCGGCTATTTCTACTACGGTTCTATTTGGTATGGCGATGAACTGTGGAATAACGGAGCCATGAAAGACTATGACAACGATGGTGTTTATGATGATTATGATGCCTTGCGGTGGGACGATGAGGAAAATGGTGGCAGAGGATTCAGAGAATGGGAGCCATTTGTTCACCCCACTCTTGGCGAGGTAGAAATAGGCGGTTTTCATCCTAAGTTCTTTAGCCAAAATGGCCCACCCTGGCAACTGGAGCGATGGGCTAAAAAGCAGGCACTCTTTAACCTGGCAATGGCCATGGAACTGCCGCTTATAGAGCTAAATGATGTGACGGTTGAAAAGAAAAACAGAAACACCTACAGAGTAACAGTTAAGTTTACCAATGTGGGCCAGCTACCAACCGCCCTAAAGCAAGCCCAGTTGGTTAAGATAGTGAGAGAAGACCGGGTACAACTTCAGTTTAACGGAGAACTGTTAAAAGGTGGAGATGAGGCCAAACTTAAGATAGTATCTCCCACCCTGGCCGATAAAACCATTTATCTCGATCGTACCCTTCCCGGAGAAACCAAAGAAGCCGTTTTCGAAATTGAGCTAAACGGTATAGAGGGTGCAAAAGGCAAAGTAAAAGTACTTTCAACCCGCGGAGGCTTCATAGAGAGAGACTTACAGATTGGAAAATCGAATTGAACACTAAACCTTAAAAAGCAATGATTAGCTAAACATATAGGTGTAAATGATCTGCCTTACTTTGAAAGAAACATTATACAACCGACTTTTATGCAAAAACGGTAATTTGTTACCAAAAACTTATTTCTATTGAGTAACAATGAGTAAAGAAAGTCAAATAGAAACACACCTGATAGAGCAACTCCAGGGATTGAAATACACCTATAGGCCTGACATTACGGACAGAAAATCGCTTGAACAGAATTTCAAAACCAAGTTTGAAGCGCTTAATCGTGTGCGTTTATCAGAAGGTGAGTTCCTGCGTTTGCGTGAAGAAATCATTGAACCGGATGTATTCAAAGCCTCTAAAAAACTGAGAGAGCAGCAGTACTTTGAGCGCGAAGATGGTACACCCTTGCACTACACTTTGGTGAACAACAAAGATTGGTGCAAGAATGACTTTGAAGTCATCAGCCAGTTGCGGATGAATACCGAAAACAGCAACCAGCGCTATGATGTGATTCTGCTCATCAATGGTTTGCCGCTTGTTCAAATAGAGCTAAAGAAGCTTGATATCTCGCCACGAAAAGCCATGCAGCAAATTGTGGACTATAAAAACGAACCCGGCAATGGTTATGGTAATTCACTCATGTGCTACATGCAGTTGTTCATAGTGAGCAACCGTTCCAATACCATCTATTTCGCAAACAATAAAAAGCAACATTTCCAATTCAATGCCGATGAACAGTTCTTGCCCATTTACCATTTAGCAGACGAGAAGAATAACAAAATCAAGCATCTTGAAGATTTCACCGATCGCTTTCTGAAAAAATGCACGCTTGGCGAAATGATCAGCAAGTATATGGTGCTTGTAGAAACAGAGCAGAAACTACTGGTGATGCGGCCCTACCAAATCTATGCGGTGAAAGCCATTGACGAATGCGTGAAACAAAACCGTGGAAATGGTTACATCTGGCATACGACAGGAAGCGGAAAAACACTTACTTCTTTTAAGGCCTCTACCCTGCTCAAAGACAATCGGGAGATTGAAAAATGCCTGTTTGTGGTAGATAGAAAAGACCTTGACCGCCAAACCCGGGAAGAGTTCAACAAATTTCAGGAAGGCAGTGTAGAAGAAAACACCAATACCGAAACTTTGGTAAGACGTTTACTTTCTACCGACTATGCCGATAAGGTAATTGTTACCACCATCCAAAAATTGGGATTGGCGTTAGATGGCACTTACAAGCGAAACTACAAGGAACGCCTAGAACCATTGCGCGACAAGCGCATGGTATTCATCTTTGACGAATGCCACCGTTCGCAGTTTGGTGAGAATCACAAAGCCATCAAAGAGTTTTTTCCCAATGCCCAGCTTTTTGGGTTTACAGGTACGCCTATTTTTGACCAGAATTCCACCCAAAAAATCCGTGAAGACCAATACGAAACCTACAAAACCACGGAGAGCATTTTTGAAAAGCAACTGCACGCTTACACCATTACACATGCGATAGACGACCGCAATGTGCTCAAGTTTCATATCGACTATTTTAAGGGAGAAGGCACGGTACATGCCAAGCCTGGAGAAGGGGTTGCTCAAAAAGCAGTGGTAGAAGCTATTATCAACAAGCACGATAAAGCCACTAACCACCGCAAATTCAATGCAGTCTTGGCTACCGCTTCCATCAATAATGCCATTGAATACTACCGCCTTTTTAAAGCTGTACAAACGCAAAGACTTGCGTCCCAATCCGATTACCGCCCCCTAAACATTGCTTGTGTATTCTCCCCACCTGCCGAAGGCAACAAAGACATTCAGCAGATTCAGGAAGACCTGGCGCAAGAGAAGGAAGATAACAAACACAATCCCGAAGAGAAGAAAGCTGCCTTGAAGGAAATCATTGCCGACTACAACACCCAATTCGGCACCAACCACGACATCAATAATTTTGACCTGTACTATCAGGATGTGCAAAGCCGCATCAAAAACCAGAAGTACAGTAATAAAGACTATCCGCACAAAAACAAGATTGACATCACCATTGTGGTGGATATGCTGCTTACGGGTTTTGACAGCAAGTACCTGAACACCTTGTACGTGGATAAGAACCTGAAATACCACGGACTCATTCAGGCCTTTTCACGAACCAACCGTGTGCTGAACGATACCAAGCCTTATGGCAATATTTTAGATTTCCGTTCGCAACAAGAAGCCGTAAACCAAGCCATTACGCTCTTCTCTGGCGAAGAAGGCGGCAAAGCCAAAGAAATCTGGATGGTAGATCCTGCACCTGTGGTGATTGACAAATACCAGGAAGCGGTTGAAAAACTCGGTGCCTTTATGCAAGAACACAACTTGGTAAATGAACCGCAAGAAGTGTACAACCTGAAAGGAGATGCTGCACGCATTGCTTTTGTGAAAAACTTCAAGGAAGTACAGCGACTAAAAACCCAACTCGATCAATACACCGATTTGGATGAACAGCAGCAAGAGCAGATTGAAAAAATTCTGCCTAAGGAAACCTTGCAGGAGTTCCGCAGCTCATATTTAGAAACTGCCAAGCAACTGCGTGCAATACAGCAAAAAGAAGACGAAGACACACCAGACGATATTCAGCAATTGGATTTTGAATTTGTACTCTTTGCTTCTGCGGTGATTGATTACGACTACATCATGAGCCTGATTGCCGAAAGCACCCAAAAGAAACCTTCTAAGCAGAAAATGACCAAGGCGCAGGTAATTCAACTGCTCAAGTCGAATGCTAACCTGATGGACGAAGAAGAAGACCTGACCGATTTTATCGAACAGGTAGATTGGTCCACAGGGCAAACAGCCGAAGAACTGAAAAAGAACTTTGAAACCTACAAAGTAGAGAAGTACGATAAAGAACTGGCAGTCATTGCCAACTCCCACGGCTTGCAAACCGCAGAGCTCAAAAGCTTTGTAGAGAAAATCATGAGCCGAATGATTTTTGACGGGGAAAAGCTCACCGACCTGATGGAGCCTTTGGGATTGAGCTGGAAAGAACGCAGCAAAGCCGAAACCGCCCTCATGGCCGATTTGATACCCTTGCTGAAAAAGCAGGCAGGCGACAGGGAAATAAGCGGCTTGGATGCCTACACTGTCTGAATCACGGATTTGCAGGATGATGGGATGGGCAGGAGTAAATTGTCTGAATCAGGATTTGCAGGATTACAGGATGAACAGGATTAAATATTGATCAATGAAATTGGATGAGCTTACTTATACGATAAATGGATGTGCCATGAAAGTGCACAACACCTTGGGGAATGGGTTCCAAGAGGTGATCTACCAGCGTTGCCTGGCCATTGAACTGGAGCGGGCAGGTATAGCATTTGAACGAGAGCAGGAACACACAATCTATTACGATGGCATTGAGGTGGGCAGCAGAAGAGCCGATTTCGTGATTGAAAACCTGGTGGTGGTTGAATTAAAAGCACTCATTAACCTGGAAGATGTACACCTGGCACAGGCCAAAAACTATGTGGTAGCTTACGATAAACCCATCGGACTGCTCATCAATTTTGGGGCTAAAAGCCTGCAATTCAAAAAGGTCTATAACCCCAAATACTCCCATGCCGGTAATCAAGAAATCCATAAATCCCGAAAATCCTGATTCAGACAAATGAGTAAGAAATTGATACCAAAGTTGCGTTTTCCTGAGTTTGAAAACAAAGAGTGGAATGTAAGTCCTATTGACGATTACTGTGATGTATTTAGGGGTAGTACTTTTTCTAAATCAGACATTACTGAAGATGGTTCCGAGCCATGCATTCATTATGGAGAGTTGTTCACAAAATACAATGAAGTAATTTCTAGAGTTTATTCAAGGACCGATAAACAAGATGGATTCAAAAGTGAAGCAGGTGATGTTTTAATGCCAAGTTCAGATGTTACGCCTGACGGACTTGCAAGAGCTTCTGCGATAACATTGGGTAATGTCATCCTTGGTGGAGACATGAATATTCTTAGACCTTACAAAGGAACTAACTCGATTTTCTTAAGCTATCTTCTAAATCACTCAAAACGAGAGATAATAAAATTGGTCTCAGGTACTACGGTCAAACACATTTATCCAAGTCAAATTATAACCTGTGAATTACCTGTCATAGACAATGAAGCCGAACAACAAAAAATCGCCTCATGCCTTTCTTCTTTAGATGAGCTGATAGCCGCCCACAACGATAAGCTGGCCGCCCTCAAAGAGCACAAAAAAGGCTTACTGCAAAACCTTTTCCCGCAAGAAGGCGAAACCGTGCCAAGAGTTCGTTTTCCTGAGTTTGAAGGTAAAGGTGTCTGGAAACCATCAACTGTAGAAGAGAATTGCCTTGTTAAAGGAAGGATTGGATATCGTGGATATACAAAGCAAGATCTGGTAAAAGAAGGAGAAGGAGTTTTAGTGCTTGGAGGTAAGAATATTCAAAACCAACTACTTGATCTGTCGGACCGAACTTATCTCAGTTGGGAGAAATATTACGAATCGCCAGAAATAATGGTCGAAATGAACCACATAATCTTTTCGCAAAGGGGTACTCTAGGTGATTGTGCAATTATTGATAAAGAAATTGGAATGGCAACTATAAACCCTAGCATGGTGCTTCTAAGAGATATAACGTGCAACCCAAAATTTTTATACTACATTCTAATTGGGGATAGAGTTCAAGCTGAAGTTTCACGGAATAGCACATCTTCTGCCGTCCCTATGCTTTCTCAAAAGCAAATCAGAGAATTCTCCTTCCTTATTCCTGATCCAACTGAACAGGAAAAAATTGCCTCTTCTTTATCGGCTGTAGATGAACTCATTACCGCCCAGCAGGATAAAATTGAAGAATTACAACTGCACAAAAAGGGCTTGATGCAGGGCTTGTTTCCAAAAATGGTCTCAACATGATTTTTAAGAGGGGGAAAGATATACAGGATAAAACGCGACTTTGTAAAGGGGGTAGAATTCAACCTTCGTAAATAGGGTGAATTCGTTACCATTAAAAAGCATATCAATGGCTAAAAGTCAAAAAATAAACATAAAAGGCAAGGATATTCTCGTCTACTCTGAAAAATCGGAAGATTTCATCAGCCTGACTGATATAGCTCGTTACAGAGATGCTGAACGCAGTGATTATATTTTGCAAAACTGGATGCGAAATAGAAGTACCATTGAATTTATGGGGTTATGGGAAATGTTTAACAACCCTGATTTTAATTCCATCGAATTCGATGGAATTAAAAACCAATCGGGTTCAAATAGCTTTGCTTTAACACCCAAAAGATGGATAGAAACCACTAATGCAATAGGCATCGTTTCTAAAACAGGTAGATACGGTGGCACTTTTGCTCATAGAGATATTGCATTTGAATTTGCTTCTTGGCTTAGTGCAGAGTTTAAATTCTATTTAATAAAAGAATTCCAACGCCTCAAAGAAGAAGAACAAAAGCAACTGGGCTGGAGCGCCAAACGAGAACTGGCAAAGCTCAACTACCACATCCATACCGATGCCATCAAGCAAAATCTAATCCCCGAAGAGCTAACACCTGCACAAACCGCTATTGTATATGCCAGCGAAGCAGATGTACTAAATGTGGCTCTTTTTGGAAAGACGGCCAAACAATGGCGGGATGCTAATCCTGACCTCAAGGGCAATATGCGTGATTATGCCAGCATGAACGAACTCATTTGTTTAGCCAATATGGAAAACTTGAATGCCGTATTTATTCAAGAACAAATGCCACAAAAAGAAAGACTAGTTAAACTCAATCAAATAGCCATTCAGCAGATGAAAGTTTTGCTTGAAGCTGAAAACAGAAAACTGCTTAAATAATTATGAATTGAGAATTAGGTATTATGCAGAATGAAAACATTATACAACAGAAATCATTTGCCTTTGCGGTTAGGGTTGTGAATTTGTACAAATACCTAACGTTAGAAAAAAAGGAGTACGTATTATCAAAGCAGCTTTTGAGAAGTGGAACTTCCATTGGTGCCAACGTGGAAGAATCCATTGGCGGTCAGAGTGAAAAGGCCTTAATTTCAAAACTGAGTATCGCTTACAAAGAAGCTAGAGAATCCATGTATTGGGAAAATTGTTGCAGCAACAGGTTATCTGAGTTTAGAACAATCTGAAAGTTTATTGAACGATGCTGAAGAGATTTGTAAAATTCTCGGCTCTATTCAAAAGACCATGAAATCTCGTAATTCGCAATTGTAAACTCGTAATTGAATATGGCAGACCTGAGTAAAATATACCTGTACCGTATGACGCACATTGCCAATGTGCCGCATATTCTGTTGCATGGTATTACCCATAGAACTTCTGCCAATGCCAACCCCAACTTTACGCCCATTGGAGACCCAACCCTAATTTCAACGCGAGATGCCTTTTTGCTCGATAATGGCAGAACCCTTGGGAAGTACATTCCATTCTATTTTGGTCCCAGAATGCCCATGCTTTATGTTATTCAAAATGGATTCAATGGAGTTCCTGTGACCCATGCTCAAGATATTGTTTATTGTGTAACTTCAATACAAAAAGTTATTGATAACAATCAGGAGTTTGTTTACACTAATGGACACGCGGTGGATTCATTCTCTTCTCAATTCGGACCACAGGATGTAGCGGATATTCACAATCAAGTTGATTTCCAAGCGGTGAAAGTGAGAGACTGGAAAAATCCTAATGATCTTGATTTGAAGAGGCGCATGCAAGCAGAGTTCTTGCTTTTGGGAGATTTGCCCTTTCGATCAGTTTTAGGTTTTGTAGTTAGAAATGAGGCAGCAAAAAACCAACTGATAAGATATGGAGTAGCAGAGCAACAAATACGAATTAGATCAAACGCATATTTTTAAGCCATGATAAATTATTTGACAGGAAACATTTTGGATAGTACCGCCCAAGCCTTGGTCAACACCGTGAACACGGTGGGTGTGATGGGTAAGGGCATTGCTTTACAGTTCAAAAAGCAGTTTCCAAACAATTACAAGGTTTACAAGGAAGCATGTAAGAACAAAGAACTCAAAATTGGTGACTTATTGGTAACAGAAGAAGAATCGCTTTTATCGGGTAAGAAATTCATCATTAACTTCCCTACAAAAACCCATTGGCGTTACCCTTCGGAATATGAATATATCGAGAAGGGATTACATGCCTTGGTTGATGTTATCCGAGAGAAGAAAATTAAATCCATAGCCATTCCTCCTTTGGGTTCGGGAAACGGTGGTTTGGATTGGACGAAAGTGCGAGCCATGATTGAACACAAACTGCAAGGGCTCGATTGCGTGATTTACTTATATGAACCCACACATGCAATTAAGGAAACCTTAAAGAAAGAGCGCGTCAAACTCACACCTGCTCGTGCTATGATGCTGTCCGTGTTGTACGATTTGGTGCGTAATGGAGAGTTTGTTTCAGAATTTGCAGCAGAAAAAGTGGCTTACTTTCTTCAGCGATTCGGTGCAAAAGATGCCTTCAAGTTAGAATTCAAACCCAATTTCTATGGCCCTTATTCGGGGAAAGTAAGGCATGTACTCTATCATCTCAACGGAAGTTACGTAATGGGCTACAGCTCAAAAGATAAAAAACCTTTTGAAGAATTGAGTTTGATCATGGATGCAGAAAAAGATGTGCGAGCATTTCTTGAACTGCCCGAAAATCAAGCATACAACGAAATTGTAACCAAGACAAAAAAGTTTCTTTCCGGTTACTATTCACCTTTCGGTTTGGAGCTATTGTCAACCATTGATTTCATCAAATCCGAGAAAGGTAAGGAAAATGAAGCTGAAATATTAAATGAATTAGAAACATGGAGTGACCGAAAGAGATCATTGTTTGCCAATCCTATATTTGTTTCAAAAGCTTTAAATAATATCAATCAGCAATTATCCTAGTTCATGACACAAAAACAACAAGACCAACTAGGCAAAACCCTGTGGAAAATAGCCGACAGCCTGCGGGGCTCTATGAATGCAGACGATTTTCGTGATTACATGCTTTCGTTTTTGTTCTTGCGCTACTTATCGAGCAACTATGAAGAATCGGCAAAAAAAGAATTGGGTTCAGACTACCCAAAACTAGAAGAAGATGATGGTCGCACTGCTTTAGCCCTTTGGTATGAAGCCAATGCAGAAGATGTATCGGAGTTTGAAAAGCAGATGCGAAGAAAGGTGCACTACGTCATCAAACCCAAGCATTTGTGGAGCAACATCACCGAACTGGCAAGAACCCAAAGCCCTGACTTGCTTATCACCTTGGAAGCAGGCTTCCGCTACATTGAAAACGAATCTTTTGATAATTCCTTCCAGGGCTTATTTTCTGAAATCAACCTGAATTCGGAGAAATTAGGTAAAACACCTGCTGAGCGAAACAAGAAGCTTTGCACCATCATTCAGAAAATTTCAGAAGGTATAGCAGAGTTCTCCACCGACACTGATACGCTTGGCGATGCCTATGAATACTTGATTGGTCAGTTCGCTGCAGGTTCAGGAAAAAAAGCAGGTGAGTTCTATACGCCTCAACAGATTTCAACCATTCTTTCTAAAATAGTTACGCTCGATAGTCAAGACCCATCAACAGGTCCTAAACAGAAACTGGATAAAGTATTAGACTTTGCTTGTGGTTCAGGTTCATTGCTCTTGAATGTGCGTAATCAGCTCAAAGAACAAACAAAAGGAGCTGGCACTATTGGCAAAATATACGGTCAGGAAAACAACATCACCACTTACAACCTGGCAAGAATGAACATGCTTTTGCATGGCATGAAAGACACCGAGTTTGAAATTTACCATGGCGACACTTTAAAAAACCAATGGGACATTTTGAACGAAATGAACCCATCTAAGAAAACAGAATTTGATGCCATAGTCGCCAACCCACCTTTCAGCTTGCGCTGGGAACCCAATGAAGCCATGGGCGAAGATTTTCGTTTCAAGAGTTATGGTCTGGCACCCAAATCAGCCGCTGACTTTGCCTTCCTCTTACACGGCTTTCACTTTCTCAGCCAGGAAGGTACAATGGCCATCATTCTACCACATGGTGTCCTATTCCGTGGTGGTCAAGAAGAAAAAATCAGAACTAAACTTTTGAAGGACAATCATATTGACACAGTGATTGGACTACCAGCCAACTTATTCTATTCAACAGGTATCCCTGTTTGCATCCTTGTTTTGAAAAAGTGCAAGAAAGAAGATGATGTACTGTTCATCAATGCCAGTGAGCATTATGTGAAAGGTAAGCGACAAAACTCATTGAATAAAGACAACATCAACAGTATTGTAAACACTTATAAAAACCGCCCTGATGAAGTTGAACGTTACGCCCGCAGGGTTTCAATGGAAGAAATTGAAAAGAACGGCTACAATCTGAATATTTCAAGATATGTGAGTACGGCCGAAGAAGAAGAGCAAATTAACTTGAAGAAGGTGCATGAAAAATTAACCGAAATAAATGAGCGTATTCGAATTAAAACCGAGGAGCACAATAAATATTTAGAAGAACTGGGGTTAAACACTATTTAACCTGAGTTCGATGTAAGTAAGTAGAAAAATATCCCCTCTTAGGACGTCATTGCAGAATTTTCCTGTGAAAACTTCACATACGCAAAGGAAAATATCCGCAATCTCATTTAGGCTCTGTTGAGATACCGGATAAAACAGC